>Ga0172380_10000342_pt1 | contig 94333 bp, 96 predicted proteins | sample Leawe162metaG_FD_119747 | JGI IMG/M metagenome (GOLD analysis project Ga0172380, IMG submission 119747) | Leachate microbial communities from a municipal landfill in Southern Ontario, Canada - Leachate well 162 metaG | ecosystem: Engineered > Solid waste > Landfill > Unclassified | place...
ATGCCCGCTTCCCAGCAGGTCATGCCCTGACGGGCTGCCTGCGGCAGGCTTCCCCGCAGCCTCCCGGCTGCCGGTGGTGTGTGAGCCCATTTATTACGGCTCAGACGGAGCTTCGCCCTCCCATCGTTGACGTTACCCGCGGATCAGGGGTGCTGCTGTGGACTTGCTCGGATCGCGGCAGCCGAATATCTTGACTGTGTTTCCTGCCGACTCAAATCGACCGAACCCCGTGACCCTGCCGACAACTCAATCCATTCGAAGGACCATGTGCGGGCTTGTTCGAAGCTCCCGGGTCGGTTTGGTGATGCCCCTGTTCCTCGCGGGCTTCGCGCTCGTCTACTATTCGCTGTATGCCGATGCCGGGCTCAATCTCGGCGGCGAGGGCGGGACGGCGGGCGTGGTGGCGATGCGGCTGATGTCCGGCCTGCGTCCGATCACAGACACGTTTCTCGGATACAACGTGATGTGGTTCTTTCCGGTGGCCGGGCTGTTCGAACTCACCGGCCCGGACTACCTCGTCCTCCGCTGGTATTTTTTCGCCTTCTGCGCCGCATCCGGCCTGCTGACATATTTTATCGTGCATGGCTACACCCGCAACGCCTGGTATTCCGCCGTTCCCGCGTTGATGGTGATCCTCGTCCCGGGGATGATCTTCCGAAACTACATGCCGTTCCTCGGTGTCCTGAACGCCTTGCTTCTGACCCGCGCGTTCGTGATGCGCCGGTCGTCTTCGCGGAAAACTTTGGCGTGGATGCTCGCCGCCGGTGCCGGCCTCGGGATCACATTCCTGTTCCGCATCGACCTCGGGATTTTTTGCGCGTTGATTTTTTTCGGCCTCGCGATTCTCCATCCCTTCGGGGAACGCGGACGGTTTTTTCGGCGGGCGGGACTGGCCCTCGCAGGCGCTTCTGCCGGGCTTCTGCTGGCGTTCGCCGTGCATCTGCCCTTCTGGCACGACGCGAAAGTCCGGGGCTATGATCGCGCCTTCCTGGAACAATACACCGGATGGCTCGGGATGATCGGCGGGGAGTTCCGCCAGCAGTTGGCGGACCTCGCCGAAAACGATGCCCCCGCCAAAAAACCATCCGCAGCCCAACCGGCCCCGTTGCCGGAAGAGACGCCGGACGCGGTTCCCGCACCGCCGAAGCCCACGGAAAAACCGGACGTCGGCTCGTGGGAGGACCGCGGGGCACTCGTCCGCGCGCCGCTCCGGGAGGTTGTTTATGGAAAAACATGGGGCATCAAATCGCTTGCGATCAGCACGTATCTTCCCGTCCTCCTCGCGGCGGTCGCGATCCTTGCAGGCGGCATCGCCCTTCTCGCAGCCCTCGTCCGGAGCGACCCCGAGGCCAAGGAACGCGCCCTGTATCCGCTGACCGTGCTCGGTTGCGCGCTCACGCTCCTGCCCCAGTTCCTCTTCTTCCGTCCCGACACACCCCACCTTTCCGAGATGATGGTGCCGTATCTGGCCGCGCTCTCCCTTCTGCTGTGGGCCGCCGCCCGCCGCGCGCTGCGTGCGAAGCGTCCGTGCGCCCGGTATGCGGCCGGCGGTTTTGGGGCGCTGTGCCTCGCGTCCGCCGCCATCTATTTTTCCCATGCCTTCCCGAAGGAATCCGCCGGCTCGATCGCGGCGAAAAAAAAGGCCACGCACGAATTCCGCGCGCTCAATGGAGTGCGCGTCAAGGTGCGTGGCCGTGATGCGGCCTGGCTCGCCGGGCTGCGGGATGCCATCCTGCGGCGCTCCTCACCAGGCGAATATGTCCTGTGCCTTCCCTATTCCCCCACCATCAACTTCATGACCGACCGACCGTCGCCACTCCACAACCTCTATGTGGACAACACCGTCGGAGAAGACGAATTCGGAAAATATTTCCGGGCGCTTGTCTCCTCGCATCCCCCCGCAGTCGTCGTAATCGACGGGCGCCCGATCAACAAAAATGAGATTTCCCGCTTCAAAAACTGGGCACCGCGAACCTACGCATGGCTCTGGACAAACTATGTTTTTGTGGGTCGGTATGCCCGGAACGAAGTCTTTGTGCGCCCGGACAAGGCCCCGGAGGCCGTGACGCCGGAATATGTCGGCGTGACGGACTGATTCAACGGGAAGGCTTCGGGAGCCCCACCCCGGACAAAAACGCGGCCAGGTTCCCCTCGTTGTCATGCCACTCCCGGACAAAGCGAACGGCTTCGCGGCTGGCATCGGAAAGCCGTTCGGGGCTTTCGAGCAACGCCCGGATGCCCGCTTCCAGCACCCGCGTGTCATCCCCGGCACACAGCCCGGGCCGGAAGACTTGGAACATGGCGTCCGGGTCGACCAGAAGGGAGGCGATCGCGGTCCCGCCGAGGCCCGCGTGGATGAACGTGTTCGGCACGCCCTCCTGGGTCGAAGTGTTGACGAAGATTTTTGCGGCGTCGAAATGGCTCTGGATCGAACGGTAGGGCACGCTTTCGAAAAACTCGACGTTCGGCAGACCTTCCGCCCGCGCCCGGACCTCCTCCCACAGCCTGACATCCTGCGTGGAGCAGATCATCCGGCAGCGGGCCGAGGGAAAGCACGCGGCCACGTCGAGAAAAAGCATCGGGCGCTTCACCGGATGGCAGCGCGCGACCCACAGGAGGTCCACCGGCTTTTCGACGCCTGCCGAAAACTCCTGCTTCTGGAGGAGCAACCTCGTGAGCCCACAGGACATCCCGCGACCCTCAAAGAGGTTCGCCTGGTGGCAGGTGATTCCGAGGCGAAAATCCGAAAGCGCCATGCCGGTTTCGAACAGCCAGCCGCGCACCGGGTTCTCACGCCGGAAGCCACCGTCGATTTCGGCGTCGAGCGCGCACACAAAAACCAGCCGGAAGCCGAGGACGCGCTTGAACAGACCGAGAAGAAAGAGCAGCGCCGTCCAGCCGTAAACCACAACGTAATCCGGCTCCTCCTCATGAAGGATCCCGAAGATTTTCGGAAGGGCGAGGATCGTGTCGCAAAGACCGCCGGTGTCGAACCTCCCCGCTTTTCTCAGGCGCACCCCCGCGATCATGCCCCCGTCGGCCTGGCCGGTTTCGGCCCCGAGAATCGTCGCCTCGTACCCGGCTCCGGTCAGCGCCTGGGCGAGCAGGGCGACCTGAAGCTGCGACCCGCCGGAAATGCGGGTCGTCCCCGGATCAAGCGCGAGGTGGGCGTGATCGGAAAGAAAAAGGAATTTCATGCCGTGCGGATCACTCGCGCCGGGTTCCCGGCGACGACCGCGCCTGCGGGCACGTCTTTCACCACGACCGAACCGGCACCAATGACCGCCCGGTCGCCGATGCGGATTTTCCCGATGATCACCGAGTTGCAGCCGATGTCCACATGGTCGCCGATCACCGGCACCTCGCCGGGATCGTTTTTCATCCCGATCGTGGTGCAATGACGCAGCGTGCAGTGCGAGCCGATGACGGCTCCGCCATGAACCACCAGCGCCGTCCCGTGAAAAAGCCTCAACCCCGGCCCGATGGCCGCCTTGTGGTTGAGCTCGATCCCGAGCCCCCAGCCGACGAACACCTCATGGAATGCAAGATACGGATACCCGAGCCATCGCCGGTCCGCAGGCAGCCGGTGGAACCACTGCGCCAGCCGGAACAACACCAAGATCACCCGGCTCCGGATGTTCCCGGCATTCGCCTCCCAATCTTGCAGGATTCCCTGGTTCATCTATCGTTCCAACTTGGCATGAGGGTCACATTTTATCTTCCGGAAAAATACCTGCCGGATGACTTGTGCCGCGAGGCCTGGAAATCGGGCACCATCCGCAATCTGGAGGAGAGCGGAAAAATCGCCTGCGCACAATGCTGGATCTACCAGACGTGGAACGCGCTCGCGTCGGCCGGACACGCCTGCACGCTTTCGCCGGACCTCCCCAAGGAGGGAATCCTTGTCGCACTGTCGGGATTTTTCGGTGCCTCCGCAAAGTTTCCACCCGGCGTTTTTTTCGCGGATATCGTCGCGGATTCCCTGCCACACCCCGCCGCACACCTGCACATTGTTCAGAACGAAGCGCATGCGGCACGTTTGCCCCGTGCGGTTTTTATGCCGCTGTGGACGCACCCGAACCTGGTCCCCCGCGACCCGGCACGCGACGGGGCTTTTGAAAAGATCTGCTTCCTTGGCGACCCGGACAATCTGGCACCCGGGCTGCGTTCCGAAGAGTGGGCGGCGGCGCTCCGGCGGGACCTTGGCCTGCAATTCGAGATCCGCCGGGCGGACCGCTGGCACGATTACAGCGACGTGGATTGCGTGCTGGCCATACGGGATTTCACGAAATCGCGGCACCTTCACAAGCCCGCCACCAAACTCTACAATGCGTGGCTGGCGGGAGTGCCGTTCATCGGAGGCCGGGACTCCGCCTACGCGGCGGACGGGCATCCCGGGGTGGACTACCTGAAAGCGGATTCCCCGGAGCAGGTTGTCGCCCATCTCCGCCACTTGAAGGAAGATCCGGGGTTCAGGATGCGGCTCGTGAAGGAAGGGGCGAAATCGGGAGCCGGATTCACCCCGGAGATGATCCTGGGGCGCTGGAAAAAACTGGTTTCCGAAACGCTGCCCGCAGCGGCCGGGAAACACGCGGCCACGTCGGCGGCCCGGCGCGCCGTTTCAGGAGCCGCCCACCGGGCGATCCTCCGGCTCGACCGCCAATTCCGTTAACCCTTCAGCGCCGCAGCCTTTCCGTCAGCCATCCGACAACAAAACGCGGGGAGAGACGCAGCGCGGCAAAAACCTCGGCGAGCGCGGCGGCGGGGCTCCCCGACAAACTCCCGGCGACCTTCAGGTGGTGGGCGGCGATGAGCCGCGCCCGATCTGGCGCGACCAGTCCGGCGACCAGGGTGCGATGGAGATCCCAAAATCTACGCCGATCGGAACCGATCACGCCTTCGCGAAATGCCGCCAGGAGTCGGCGCTCCTCCGGGCTCAGGCTTCTGCCGAACGACATTTCCTCCACGCCTTCCGACACCCGCGCCGCCTCCTCAAAGGCGACGGGTCGGCCGACCTTGGAAAGCGAGGCGGCCAGGTTGCGGTAGCAGACGAGCCGCGCGGAAAGGTTGGCGGAGGGATGCCGCGCGATCACGCGCGCCCAAAGATCATAATCCTGCGAAATCCGGAACCGCCCGTCGTATCCGCCGAATTCCCCGAGGACAATTTCCCGGCGGAACATCACGGACGTGTGCAGGAACGGGTTCAGGATCGCCGCGCTCCAGCGGAGAGATGCCGAACTGAGCGGGACATCGAGCAAGCCGCAAAGGCGGCTGTTCTCGTCGATGATCCGCCCGCATGTCCCGACGAGCGCGAGGTCGGGTTCGCAGGCAACCCGCTCGACCTGGCGGGTCAGGCGCAGCGGGTGCGAGAGATCGTCGGCATCCTGGCGGGCGATCCATTTCCCGCGGGCCTCGCGCAAGCCCTGGTTCAGGCAGGCCGTCTGGCCCTTGTTTGCAGCGTTCGGGATGACCCGGATCCGCTTGTCGATCTCCGCCCACCTTTCTGCCACCGCCGCGGAGCCATCGGTCGAGGCGTCGTCAATGATCAGAAACTCCCAGTCCTGGAACGCCTGCCGGTGGACGCTGCGGATCGACGCATCGAGAAACTCCCCCCCGTTGAAGACGGCCATCACGACCGAAACCGTTGGCGGGCGGGCGCTCATCCCAGCACTCCGGAAAAGATTTCCGCGTGGCGCGCAACCCAGCCCGTGACATCGAAAAGCCGCTGCGCCCGCTGGCGGGCCGCGACGCGCGCGTCCGCGAGCCGGGGCAGGAGGGCTCCCACCGCAGCGGCCAGCTCCGCGCCCGTGGGCGTGATCATGCGGGCCCAATCGGCAGCGGCCTCCACGAGGACCCCGCCATCCGGTCCGACCAGTTCGGGCATTCCCCCGCTTTTCGAACCGACAACGGGGCACCCGCTCGCAAGCGCCTCCACCACGACGGTCGGGCACGGGTCCATGTATTTCGGGTGCAGGACCATGTGGTGCGAGCGGTAGAGCTCCGCAGCCTCCTCCTGCGAAAACGGAGGGAGGATGGCGACAGCGGACTCGAGCTTCCGGACCCGGACGAGCCTGCGAACTTCCCCGTCAGCATCCCTCCAAAGCATGCGTCCGGCAATGGTCAGCGTGGCCTCAATCCCGCCAGCACGCAGGATGGAAAGGCACTCGACGGCGGCAAACACCCGCCCGGCATACCCATGCGTTCCCAACGCCAGCAGTCGGAGCGGCTTCCCGGGCGGTTCGTTTGCAGGCGGATGGAACTTTTCCAAATCCACCGGATTGTAGAGAACCTCGGATTTGACCGCGCAGGGACCGAGAAATTTCTCCGCTGATTCCCGGCAGAATTCGCTTTGGTAGATCACGTGGTCCGCCATCGCGCGGAGTGAGCGCATCGGGCGGTTCAAGCGCTCGGATTCCCGGCCCGCCCATGCGGGGTATCCGACGCCGTTCTGGTTCCAGACGATCCGGATGCCGGATTTTCGGCAGTGCGCAAAAAGATCGGAGGCGAAGCGCGGCTGCTTGCTGCTCACCGCATACAGGATGTTGATGGCATCGCCGCCGCCGAATGCCTCCCGCAGCGGAAGGAGCTTGACGGCACCACCATGCAGGGGCCCGGCCTCGAGCACCCCGCCAAATCCGACGGATGGCACGGAACCAGTGTCGCGCCGGATGCGGGCGAAACCTTCTGCCGCCCTGCGGCGCTGCGGGCACTCGATCCATGCCCTCACGGCATCGCGAATCTGCCAGGGAACCATGCTCATGGCATTGAACACGAGGCGATCGCTCGAGCACACGACGTCAACGTGGCGATATTCCCGCCGGATGCGGGCCAAAAGGTGGACCCCGCAGGCTCCGGGATCAGGTTCTCCGACGGAAACTCGTCGGACCACCGGCTCTGCAAGATCCAGCCGACAAGAGATCGCAGCACTTCGGGCAAACCGGGATCACGACCGGGAATTGCCGCATGGATTTCCCGAAGCGATCTCCCGAGTGCCGCAGGCGTGTGAGATGCCAGAACCCGCATTCTGGAGAGCCCGGCCTCCGCCGCAAGCGAACCTGTCCGGAAGTGATCTTCGAGCAGGGCGACCGCCCCGTGGGGATCCGCGAAGATCGCAGACGAATCCAGGACATCCCGGCTCGTCCCAACAGGAGTGCTGATCACCGGTCGCCCGGCAAAAAGCGCCTCGAGAACGCTGTAAGGCCCGCCTTCCCAGCGCGAGGAGATCACGCAGACATCCAGCGCCTGGTAGAGCCGGTTGAGCTCCTCCCGCGGGAGGATATTGACCCCAAAATCATCCGCGTCGCCGGTGTCCTTCCCGTGAAAAACCACGCGGATACCGGACGCTCCCAGAGCGCGCCGCAGCCAGTGCCTGCGCGGTCCCGCAAGCAGAACGACCAGCGCAGGAATCCGCCCATGAAGCCCTTTCGCAATCTCAAAAAACAGATCCGGCCCCTTCTGCATCTTCGGCCTGGCGAGGTTGCTCCCCTCGGAATCGCGGTGGAAATTTCCGATCACGAACGCATCGGGCGGAATTCCGAGCCCCCTGCGGATCGCTTCCCGATCCCCGGTCGGACGGAAGACTCCGGGATCCACACAATAGGGTGCGGTCCGGGCCGGAAGCCCGAGCACTTCGAACTGCTCGCGGGCCTCGCGGGTCCGCGCAATCCAAAGATCAACCCGCCGGGCGATCCGGCGGAAATCCGGCCGCGTCAGGTAAAATGCCGGCGGATTGTCGGCGAAGCAGGCCACAAATTTTCCGCGCAGGGCGGCCGGACCAGCCGCAAGAACCGCCGGCCACCAGGCCGCATGGACAACCCCGGCGAAAGCCAATGGAGAAAACCGCATCGGGCCCGCAAGCGCCTGCCGGGCCCAGCGCAGATCCTCATCGAGCGCCCACGGGATTTTCTGGCCTCCGAGAAAGTGGACCCTCATGCGGTGAGGAGATGTTCGATGATCCGCCGGTAGGCGCGGCACATGAGGTCTCCATCCGGAGCCCCCTCAATCACGCGGGCGCGGAGTCCCTCGTATTGATCCATCAACGAGAGCACCGCCTCCCGGAGACCGCCCGAAATCATGACCCCGAACCGGCGTCCGAGCTCGACCGTTCCCCCGGTATCCGGATGGTAAAGCAGAGGAAGCCCGCACTGCAAAGATTCCACCGGATGCATCGCACCGGGCTCGTGGCGGGAGGCCGTCACCGCCGCATGGCACTGCCGGAGAAGCCGCGCAAGCGAGTGGCCGGAACACGCCGGCCATGTCCGGGCCGCGCGCCAAGCGAGGGATCCGGGCCATCGCCCGATCACCCACAGCTCGACGCCGGGCAGCCGTCCCTCCGCGATCAAGGAATCAATCCCGGCGTAAACATCAAAACCTTTCGCCATGTTGTCGGACCAATGGTGGGTGACCAGTCGGAAGGGCGTTCCCGGAACCCAGCGGGCCGATCCGACCGGATGAAAAACCGCCGGATCCGCTCCGTTGTGAATCACGCTGTGAGGGCGCGACACATCGAACCACCGCTCCGCGTGGTAATCGCGCAACCACTCGGAGACGAACACCGTGTGGTCGGCCGCCCGGTTGCAGCGGGCAAGGAAAGCATCCATTTTGTCGGTCCCCTTGCGAATATCGTTGTCATTGATCCGCTGGATGCATCGCAGCCGGGGGTTCGACTCTTTCGCCTTGAGCACCTCTTCAAAGGAAATCGAGAGCTCTCCGCCGAGGCCGACATGCGTCCCGAGCACGCAGTCCACCCGGTTGTCGAGTTTGGAAACCGTCCGGTATCCGCATCGTTCCAGAGAGGGCTGGACCTGCCCCACCCACTGGTTCCCCCCCCCATACGGGCCCCGTCGCCAACGCATGTTGAGAGCCACGGTCGCCACCGGTTTGGTTCCTGAAAAAATCATGGTTTGAGCGAGGCAGGCAGGTTTCTCGAGGGTTTCATAAGGATTTGGGGCTTTTCACTCTTCGGCTCCACGATACGCTGCTCAAATGGCGGGAGGAGACAAGATAGAAACGCGTTCGCACATCCTGGGTTTCCGGGAGGAAATCAGCAAGGCTTCCTCCGTGTCCCGCGATCGTTTTCTGACATGGTTCGACGACGCCAAAGACGGAGACACGGCCTGCACGCGGGGAGCCTGGGATTTTTCGTGCCATATCGCCGCCCCCCTCACGGGGTTGTTGAAATCGCCGGCCGAATGCACCGCGATCGAGATAGGCTCTGGCGGAGGGAGGGTGCTTGCCGCCGCAGCCCGCCATTTCAAAACCGTCATCGGCGTGGATATTCACGAACACAACGACTTGGTCCGGGCCGAACTGGATGCCCGGGGCATCAAAAATGCCACCCTGCTTCGCGGCGATGGAAAATCCCTGCCCGTCGGGGACGGCGCGGCGGATGTCGTCTATTCGTTCATCGTCCTTCAACACGTCGAAAAATTTTCCATCTTCGGGGCCTACGTTCACGAGGCGGCCCGCGTCCTCAAGCCCGGCGGCCTCGCCGTCCTGTATTTCGGCCGGTGGCAGTGGCTCTCCCGGCTCAAGCCCGGATCCTGGAGAATCCACGCGGACCGGCTGCTCGAAAGGATCCGACTGCCCGCAGGATTCGAGGAAACCCCCGCCGTTGTGAACGAGATCAACCTCCGTGTCAGCCTCCCCAAGGCCAAAGCCGTCGCGAAAAGCGCCGGATTCGAAGTCCTGAAAACCCTGACCTCGCGACGCAGGGTCCCCGATGACGCGCTCCTCCCCGGAGCCCAACACGGACTCGTTTTGCGGTGGCGGCAACCCCGGATGCCCGCCTGAGGATCTGGCTCTGTGTTCCACAAGCCGGGATATGCCGCTTGAATCTTGACAAGTGGCACTTTGTCCAGCATGGAAACGATCTCGATGCTGGATGTGAGAAAAAACACCAAAAGCTTGGTCGGACGCCTGCTCCGGGGCGAGAGTTTTCGGATCACCTACCGCAACCGTCCTGTTGGCGAGTTGTTTCCCGCAGCGGGGAAAAAGTCCATTTCATCCGATGATCCGGTTTACCGCGTCGCCGAACATGCGGAGGATCTGGGAGGCGTTGACCCACGACGATCACTTTGAGCGGGCAGGATTCACCCGCCTGCTGGCACAGCGATAACCCCCCACCCCATTGGACCGCGGGCCGCCGTCAGGGGATCTCCGCAATCACGCATGAGTTCAAGCTGGACTTGAGAAGGTTCCCCTCGTCATCGCACGGCAGCTTGAAACCGATCGGACGCACGGTCTCTTCAAAGGCGGACGGGTAACCGCTGTCGCTCCGGGGAAGCGAGGGCAGGATTTCGTAGTAGAACGGCCCGTTCGTCGGCGGAGTGTAAATGCCGTGGCGTTTCCCCCGGCGGATCTTGGCCTTGCAGCCGGTCTCGTCGTTGATGATATCGGCGGCCACCGGGTCCATCATCAACGCCTGCTGCCAATTGAAACCACTGCTTTGAAACCGCTCAATCATGTCATCCTCCGCCCCCAACGAGGAATCCACGAGGTTCGACTGGACCGCAGACCTTGTTTTCCATGGACCCAGCGCCTTCCAGCAGGCCAGGGACGTCAGCGAAGGGATGCCGGATGGCACGACCCCCGGCAATCGCCATCCGCAGGTGATGAGACCCCGCGGACCGCCGATCCGGCGGGGCACCCTGAATGCCAGCTTCCTTCGGACCGCCTCGGCGGCGATGCCGACAAACTCATCGGCTCTCGGGGGACCGACCAGCCGCCTGTAGGTCTTCCGCCGCAAAAAGTTGAGCCCGGTCGAGCCGATCCATGGATGCGATTCCAGCGTCTCAATGAGCCGGGACATCCAATCGCCCTCGACGACAAACTGGACGTCGTCCGGCCACAGGACCAGATATTTTCCGGTCGCGCGGGCGACGATCTCATTCATCGCCGCCGCATGGGTCTGCTCGCGGAACCATTTGTTCGGAACCCAATCGAGACTCTCGATATACTCGCGGAGACCGGGCTCGCGGGATTCGTTGTCGCTGATGATCCACTCGATGTCCGGATACCGGATGCACCGGCGGGCGGACTCGACGGTTGCACGAAAATAGTGGAGACGGTTCCAGCTCAGGAACGCAACGGTGATCTTCGGCAGGGCGCTCATGAAAAAAATGCGCGGGCGTCAACGGTTTCTTGGGGACCACGCCGGTAAAAATCCTTCTTCCATTGCGAATCCGGGCGGCGCAACAGTCGGCAGGCAAAGCGCCGCACAGTCCCCGCGATCCCGCCGCGATAAATCTCCATGATGTTCCTGCGGACGGCCACCCCCCCCCGGCTTGCATCGTGCGTGCTTCTCGGCAGAAAACACGTGTGCAGGCAGCGCAGCGGGCTTTCCTCCCAGCCCGTCTCCTCCTGAAAATTCTTCTTCATGGAGTCATCGAATCCAGGTTGGAACCGGATCGTTCCCCCGTGCAAGCGCTCGACGGTGTCTCCGTCCCAGGAAACGATTGCTCCGAAGTTATAAAGCTTCGTGATGCTCCGGCTTGGGGGAGCCGGATGACCGGTGGCACTCGAACGATCCCTGGCGAGGGCCGTGCAATGGAGCACATTTCCTTTCATCCGCCACACGCGGTCGAACTCGCCCGCCAGCAGGCGCGGACGAAAATTTTGAAGCCGTCCCGGATCGTAAATCTCGTCGCCGTCCACCCCGAAAACCCATGTGCGTGTCCCGGCAAATGCCTTGAGCAGATCGTGGGATCCCGAGGGATGGGCCAACCGGTGAACCGCGGCATGCGGCAGCGACCGGGCCAGGCCACCGAGGATCTCCGCAGTCCCATCCGTGGAACCGTGGTCGCACAGGATCAGGGAGTCGCAGAAACCCGCAATGTTCTTCACCGCCTGCCCGACAAAAAGATCCTCGTTCCGCACAAGCACGATCCCCACAATTTTTGCACCCTCTGCGCTCATCGGCCGGATTCGGGTTGGGCAGCCCTCATGGCATCGGCCTGATGTCCCGTGCCGGGCGGCGGCCAGGGCAGAAGGACCGTTTCCAAGCTGCCCCAGTCGATCGCCAACAGAAAGTCCGCGGGCTCGCCGGTGAAGAATTTCGCATCCTCCGGATATGCGGCCTGAAAACACGAAAGCCGGTCGAGAAAGCCCTCGCGGGCAAGATGGTTTTCCCGCAGGGCTCCTTCACGCGAAACCAGAAGCCGGGAGCCGGGCAACAAAGCCGGGACCTCCGAGGGAACCGGGTGGCGGAAGCCCGACAGCTTCAGGATCAGGGGAGCGGGAACAACGAGAAAAAAACAGAGGGCAGAAAAAACCGTGAGGCCGGGCGCATTTTTGAAAGTTGCAGAAAACCGGGAAAGCAGATGTCCCGCCTGCTTGGAGACCGGCCTTGGCAAAGCACCCGGCGAATGCACGGGCGGGACGCCCATGCCCCCTGTGGTTTGTCCGTTCCCGGGTTCTTCTCGCACAAAACCGGCCCACTCACCGGCGACAATCACTTCCGCCAGCCTGCGCAAAAAATCGAACAGCATGGAGAAACCGGCGGCCGCCAGGAAGATCTGGACCGGCATGCTCGCCGCATACGGGCGCACCCCGGCATCCCACGGGGGTGCGAACGGGATCGAGGCGAGGATCGCGGCAAAAAGAAGCAGGACCCAACACGCATCGCCGCGAAGCGGCTTCCAGAACCAGCAGCCCAGCGAGGCCAGCAGGAACATCGCCAGGCCGCCGGAGGCCAGCCGCTTTTCCGACCCGAAGGCGAAGAGAAACCCTCTTTTCAGCGTTTCTCCATAGGCGCGGCCAATCCCACGAACCAGACCGAACGGCGCTTCTTTGATCTGATTGATATTCTGCTCCATGACACGGGAGGTATCCCATCCGTAGGCATCGGCGCTCGTGCTCCACTTGGTGCCGTTCAGCAGCCCGTGAAGCGTGAAGGCGAAATTTCCGAAGGCTTTCCCCTCGCCGTTCGAGAGCGACTTCATAACCAGGTGGTTCGCTCCGAAGCACCCGGCGATCAGCAGCAGGCCAAGAAATACCGCGGCGGCGGCGGCAGGGATTCTCATCCCCCCCGGACGCACCACCCAAACCCGGACCCCCGCGTAAAGCGCGAGCGCGGGGAGAATAAACAGCGCACCGGGCCTCGCCACGGAACCGAGCCCGAAGAACACGAGCGCGGCATAAACCATCGGGATATTGTTCCGGTCCACCGACGACAGAAGAAAGGCGAACCCCAGTGTCCCGAACAGCAGGCCAAGATTCTCCGTCATCACCAGCCCGCACCCGTGAACCCGGAAATTCAGCCAGAAGAAGAGGCAATAAATCGCACTGCCCGCAAATCCGACCCGCCCGGCCACCAGCCGACAGGTGAGCGCGAGCCCCAACATGACCAGCAGGGAAACCAGCAGGTTGGCGACCAGGATGTTCAACCCCGTGACATCCAGGAGAACCGAGTAAAATGCCGGGTAGAGAAAACGCCCGTTGAACAAAACTTTCGTCGTGCCGTGAACCGCAATTTCGGCAGCCTGCAAAAAATGGAGCCTGGCATCACTGCAGGGAATGACTCCGCCGACAAGGAATGAGCTGTCGGAAGCTGCATTCACGCCGTAGTAAAAATATCCCGCCAGCGCAGGCAACACCGCCAGCACCATCAAACCGGCCCGCCCGACAACGTGCTTCTGCACGGAAAGCGCCCCCATCAAACCGGCCCAAACCACCGGAATTGTCACGCCCAGGAAAAACTGGTCGGAAAGATCCGGTGCCCGGAAAAAGAAGATCGCCGCCAGCGCAAGCGTCAACCCGAGGGCCGCAAACAGGGCACGGGGATTTTGCATCGATCGGACTGTTCCGTCCGGAAGCGCCAGGCGAACCGCGACCGCAGACGCGGCCAGTGCAACGAACCAGACCGCCAACAGCAGGGGTTCGCGGATGGACCACATCGGCACGCGGATCGTGTATTCCCGATCCCCGGGAGGTCTTCCGTCGGATGTCGAGAAATGGAGCTTTGAACCGGAGACCTGGTATCGTCCCCGGCCCGCGTTGGCAATCTGCTTATACGAGCATCCCGGACGGCCCAGCGCCCGACCGTTTTCGTAGACAACCGGAGGTTCAGGGAACAGGAACTGCCGCTTGCGGTGCGGACGGAACCCCTCCGGCATTTCCGCAGTGAGCACAAACCCGTCCGGCGTCTGAACCCCGGCAATCCGCCCGGATTTCGAAAACCCGAACACGCCCGGAAATGTCAGGACCGCCGCCAAAACAAGCAGGCCGACCGAGCAAGGCAACCAAAAGGAACATTTTTTCAGCATGCGATCAAATTCACGACTCAGTAAATGGGAAATGGGGGTCGGGCGATAGAGTAGACTACGGCTTGAGCACTTCCAATTGTGAGCCGAAAATTCTTTTGCCCGGCGGTCTCCAGCCCTTTGTCAAAGAACATCTCCAGCCCACCAGGTAAACGTAAACGGTAAACGGGGTCATAAACGGGGTCTGGCGACAATGCCCAATGTCTTTTTTTCCCAAGGCGCGGGGAAGGCCAGCACTGCCGAAGCAAACAACGCCGCCGGTTCCACCGCATCACAGCCGCGCCGGACCACAATGGAGAAGTCGGCGGAGGAAATCTGTGTCTGGTTCAGCACGGTGCCAAAGCCGAACAGGTTCAGGAGGGCGTGGGAAATCCAAGCGTTCGCAGCCAAGTAGTCATACATCGCCCGATCCACGGCGGGAATGAGCAGCAGTGCGTAGAAAATCCCCATGAAGAGAGCGAATCGGGCAACGAACCAAATCACCCCGGCTTGGGAGTGATCCCATCGTGCCAGCCTCCCCGGAGCATTGATTGGTTTCTTCTTCACAACTCCCGCGATACCGTCGCGTTTGATTTGGTCAAGCGGGGCAAGGTCGACCCAAATCCGCGCGTAACGCCAACGACGGGAGGGCGAACCTCCGTGTGAGCCCATTTATTACGGCTCAGACGGAGCTTCGCCCTCCCTCTCATTTCTTCCCTTGCGCGCGGATTTTGGGGTCGAGCACGCGAAGTTTTTGTCTCCCAACATGCGATTTCGGCTCAGACAAATTTCAGTTTTCTGGCCGCGAATGCCACCATGTGAAAAAGGAGCAGCCCGTGGCGGAATCTCTGGATGTTGGTTTCGCCATACGTGCGCTCGCGGTATCGCACCGGGATGTCGCGGACCTTCAGGTTCAGCTTGTCCGCCCCGAAGAGAAGGTCGAAATCCCCGAAGGGATCGAAGTCGCCGAAATAGGTGCGGTTCCGCGCGATGGCCTCGTAGTTTTTTCGGCTCAGAACCTTGGTGCCACAGAGCGTGTCCTTCACGTTCTGTCCGAGCAGCCAGGAGAACAAAATTCCGAAGAGCTTGTTGGCGCAAAGATTGAGGAACCGCATCGCCTTCTCTTCCATCGGGTAGATGAGCCGACAGCCGTTGGCAAATTCGCAACGACCCCCGGCCAGAGCCCGGTAGAATTTCGGCAAATCCTCCGGCGGCATGGTCAGATCGGCGTCGAGAATCATCAGGATGTCCCCTTCGGCCATCGAGAACCCGAGCCTCACGGCATCCCCTTTGCCGCGTCCGGTCTGCCTGGCGGTCTTGATCTTTTTTCCGGGATGCGCGGCGCGGACTTTTTCGATCTCGGTCCACGTGTCATCCGTCGAATGCCCTTCGATAAAGAGATACTCCATGTCCGGGGCGAGTTGGGGGATCCTCCCGATGGCTGCGGCGATATTGCCGGCTTCGTTCCTGGCCGGGATCACAATCGACACCGAGGGCTCTCCCGCCATTTTCTCCGGCTTTCTGGCGATGAGGATATTCGCCAGGCAGAACACCGGAAAAAACGGGGCAATATATTTGTTGAGAAAGCCGGACAAGAACGGGATCTGCACAGGAACGAGGATGCGGGCCTCGGACTTGATGATTTCCCATCCCGCAAGCTCGGCCAGGTTGCGCACATCGTCACCGGAGAGCCAGTTGAGATCCGGCTGCGGATCCCGAAACCCGAGGGTCGATAGGAGCGAGAGAACCGGACGCCACAGGGTGTTGTGGGTCGTGGTCACGAGTCTCGCTCCGGGAAGGCTGAGGCGGGCGGCGGCTTCCAGGAGTGCCTGCGCGTCGCCGCAATGGTTCAGTGTGTCGGACAGCAGGATCACCTCGAATTTGGCGGCGCTGTCCAAACTTCCCGCGTCACCCGAAAAATACGCCGCCTCCGGGCAGGTTTTCCGGGCTTCGGCCAACCGCTCTTCCGACATGTCGATGCCTGTCTTCGATCTGCACTTGAGAAGTTGGAGCAGGTGTCCGCCGCCGCAACCGATTTCCAGGAGATTCGAGGATTCCGGGATGATAAGGTTCAGATAATGGGCCAGCGTGCGTCGGTAAGCGAGGGCACCGGGCTTGATCGGACGAATGCAGGCTTCGGGAGTCGGGGGCATGGAGGTTGGATGGTTACAAAAACGATGTTGTCAGGGCTGCGGGGCACTTTTCAGTCGCGCGGAGCGGGGATGGAAAAAGCGGGATCGCCACCAGAAGTCGCTCGCGCCTTCGATGAACAGCGCGTCGTTTTTGGACGGCCCGATATAGTGGCGGCAGACCGCCCTGGGCCGGTGGAAATTCGTCCAACTGATCTCGTATTCCCGGGGCAGCCTGCCGCCCTTCCCCCAGACGGAGCCAATCACGGCAAAAAAGGTCTGTTCGAGAAAATGAAATTCGCGGGCCAGGGGCGCGCAGCGTTCCATGAACGTCTCGGCGAGCGCAAGATCCATGTATGGACGGACCAGCAGGTCGAGCCCGCTGTTCACGCGCTCCCAGAGCGGAACTCCCATCGCGGCCTCAATGCCCGCGCGATCCGAAGAATATTTTTCCCTCGCGTCCTCCATGAACCAGAGCGTCTCCGGGCGCTTTTCCATCCAATCCAAAACGAAATCCGGACGCCGGAAAAAGACGATGTCGCTGTCGATGACGATGTATCGGTCGTGGGGGGCAAACTGCCTCGTGTCGAAAACCTTCAGAAACCAGGGATGCTTCAGCCGGTTGTTGCGGCACAGCGGATACGCGGCAAGCGCCTCCCCGAGCACGGAGTCCGCTTCGGATCGCCGGATGACGGTGGCGTCGGGAAAATTCGCCCGAATCTCCGCGACATCGCTGTCCGTCAGGGAGCCATCGTCATGCAGCACGGGAGCCCAGCTCAACCCGGAGTGGAATTCCAGGCTCCGGAGCATAAGCTGCCCCATCAGGAGACCGTCACGGGAAAGGACCATGTGGAGCGAAACAGGGTAGCCGTGGTGCGGGAGCTCCACACGCCTGCGCACGGCGGATGCCGCGAAATTCTTCCGGCAAAATTCGATGGCGCGACGCCGGAGGCTTGTGGGCAGGATCTTCATCGTCGTGGCCGCGTGTTCAAGAATCGCTTCCGTCGAAATGGGGCGGGCGCTCGAGGGATGACGTCCGGCTCTCCATCCATCGGGAATACACGACCGGGTAGACCGGCGGGTTGGCGGACAACATCCCCGCCAATTTCATGCCGCGCGCCGTGATCCGGGATCTCCAATACCACGGCGACTTGACGCCCATCTCATCGGCTTGCGCGAGCACCTGATCAAGGAGTCCCCACGCTTTCTGGCGATGGATGCGCAGGAAGGCGTGATCCGCGATCTCGCGGGAATTGGTCCCAAGAAATCCCGCGTCGATGCCCTTGTGTTCGCACCAGAGTAAAAATTTGCGCTGGAGTTGCAGGCGGAACCAGATGCTCCCGGCCTCCTGCTGGCCCAGCGACGCCGGGGTGTAAGATTTGTCGAGCACCACCCGGTCGCAATGCGCGAAAGGGGCCGTCACCCCGCAGCGCAGCCAGTATTCCGCATCCTCGACCTGCCGGAAGTTCTCGTCGAACCCTCCCACCTCGTCGTTCAACGACCGGCGGACCAATGCCGCTCCGGCCGTGGGAATCGGTGTCCACCAAAAATGGGCCTTCGCGGGAGCGGGCGGCACGCCGACCGCATACGGAAGCCCGTGAAGACGGGCCTCGGTGGCAAGGGCCCGGCGCTGGAGGATAAATCCATAAACCACTCCGGACGGAGACGGATCGGCTGTCGCCGACAGCGAGGCCAGCGCATCGGGCAACAACACATCGTCGGCGTCCAGAAAAAGTATCCACTCTCCGCTGGTGGCAGCCACCCCGGTGTTCCTCGCCGCAGCGAGACCGCCGTTCTCGCGGGCGACATACCGGATCCCCTTCGGGAATGTCCGGCAAAGGTCGCGCGTCCCGTCGGTGCTGCCGTCGTCCACAATCACGATCTCGTCGGCCGGCCGCGTCTGGGCGCACACGCTCGCCACGGCGGAGGGGAGCCACCGCGAGGCGTTGTATGCGGGAATGATGACGCTGATCGTCATGCGCCCTCCCCTGACACCGTCGTGAGAAACTCCTCGTATGAGCCGGGACGGACAAGGAAGCCGCTCTCCTCCAACTGCGTCGCCCCGCGCAGGAGCAGCGAGGCCTCGTTCCAAATTCCCAAAGGACACTCCGTCTGCGAGAGCCTGTCCGCGTAGGCCTTGTATTCGACCGCCCCGCACCAATGCTGCCCCCGCCGGGCCTCTTCGCGCACATGCGGTTCAAAATCCTGAAGAAATTTGAAATGGTGGAGCACCGCGCGCAACCCGGCAAAATGCCCACCCTCCAAATAATGCTGCCCGTCGGTGAGAAACATTCCCCTGTCATAGCGGAACAGCGGGAATTTGGAACAGCAGGCTGAGATGCCGAACAGTCGCTTGCGAACACCGCCCTCGAACCGGAAGTCCAGCCCGGACCCCCGGTAAAAATGGCGCGGGACTTTCGCGAGGGATTCCAGCGGGTCGAAATACCAGGGCATTTCAAAATAATCGGCTCCGGGGACATACCCTGTCTCCGAAACCGGCCCTTTGGGGTAGAGATCCAAGAGGATCGCATGAAGCGCATTGGCCCCGACCCCCTCCAGATAGCGGCATAAATCCGCGAGCGGAACGCGGTCGGAAGACGGATACTCGATCAGCTCATCCGCATCCGCCACGAGGCACCACCGCCCGGCCGCGTGCTTTCCCAGCAAGTAATTCAACCAGGCCTCCTTCCCGGTGAAATGCCGGGATGTGGCATACAGGCAAACGTCATTTTGGGAGGCAAGAAACTCCCGCGTCGCATCGGTGGAATTGTTTTCCACGATGACGAACCGTCCGACCCCGAGATGGCGGTAGTGATCGAGGAACCGGGGCAGGCGGAGCATCTCGTTGCGCATCACGGCAAAGACGGTCGGCCTCTCAAACCCGCCGCCGGGGTTGGAAATCCGCTCCAGTTCGCGGGCCGCGTTCCATCGCGCCACCACGCGCCGGAGTCCGGTCGGAAGGTGATCAATTGCCGGCATGGGGAATAAGGGCGCAAAGTTTCACAAGCCCACTCACAAAGGCATCCCGGTGGAACTCCGATCTGGCCCCTGAGGAAATCGCGCGGGCCTCGGCGCTCTTTGCGCAGAACTCCGGGGGCACCGACATCAGGGCGCGGGCCAACCCCGCCGCATCACGCTCTTCCACCAGCCATCCACCGCCCTCGCGCCCGATGCGGTCGCCAGCCCAACTGTTTCTCGAGGCGATGACCGGTTTGCCAGCGACGCGCGCCTCGCAAAAAATCCCGCTGGTCCGGAGCTCGTAGCAGTCGAGATGGTAGGGCAAAAGAACCACGTCCGAACGCCCGAGCCTTTCGAGGTATTCCTTGTCGGAAAGCGGTCGGTCGATCCACTCGATCCCGTCGCCGGATGGCAGGCCGCGCCGGAGAATGCCCGCGCACAGGGGATCGGGATCGTGGCGCTGGACCATGAAATGGAACGGGCCGGACGATCCGGAGCCCCGGAGGGTCCCGATGGCGGTCACGACTTCCGCAAACCCTTTCTCGCGACGCGCGTTCCCGGGGACAAAAACAACGAGCGGTTTTGACGCGGGCCGATCCTCCGGCGGCGGAATATCATAGGAAATGACGTGGGGCAGATAATGCACTTCGGTGCCAAGCATCCGCCCGAACGGGCCGGTCAACTTCTCGCTGTCCGTCACGGCAATGACCCTGTCCCGGATGCCTGGCGACAAACATTCCAGCGCGCGGGAAATCCCGGGAACAGCAAATCTTCCCGGACGGTATCCCAGATGCAGAAACAAAACCGGAGGGGACGGATGGCCGCCCAGCCAACTCAACCACCGCACAAAGTGCCGCGGTGCCAGCATCTGGGCAAAAATCGCATCCGATTTCGTGGCGGCGGGAAACCGCCGCAGATCGCACCCGAAGCGATGATCGCACCAATTTTCCAGAATCGTGAGCAGGCGGTGGTTGGCGGCGATCCAGGACGCGGGAGCCGCGCGGAAGTCCGTGCGAAAGATCCGGCGGCAGGAGACGCCGCCCGCCAGCGGGATGTCGAAAGCGCGGTGTGTCACCAGGCTCACCGTCATCCCCGCCCGAGCCGCCGCCTCGGCGAGCGCCAGGTTGTATCCGAGGTGATGCCCGATCCGATCACGGAGCAAATGATCCGCCAGGAAAAGCCGGACCGGGAGCTTGCACGGAACGGTCACTCTCATTCGGGAGGGAGATCGAGAAACCGGGCGACGGCCGGCCATCGCGCCTGCATGCTGTGACAAATCGCGCTCAGCTCGAGCGACCGGCGGCCCATCTCCTCCCGTCGTCCGTGTTCCGAGTAAATCCAGATCAGTTCCCGCGCCATCGCCTCGGGATGAAAATCGGCGACGATCGCCCCGTTGTATCGGTGCTGGATCAGCTCCGAGGGCCCGTTGATATCAAAGCAAACCGGCACGGTCCCGCAGGCCATGGCCTCCTGCGGCGACATCGGCCCGCCCTCTCCCCAAAGCGGGCTTTTTCCAAGATTGAGCGCCAGAAATGTCCCGCAGATCTGCATCTGGCTGATAATTTCCTTTTCGATTCCCGCGAGCTGCACGAATTCGAGATCAAGCCCTGCCGCCGCCGTCAGTTCGCGCATCCGGGCCACATACTCCATCCCGTGGTCCCCTTCATCAAAGAATCCGACGCGGTTCGGGATGCGGCGTGGAGGATCCGGCTTCCAGTGCTCCTCATCGATGAGCTGGCGCAACAGCAACGCCGGAGTTTCAAAAATCGCGCGATGCCATGCCTGGACGGCCCGGTTGACCCCCGCAGTCCGCACAATCCGGCCTTTCGCGACAAACCGCGCCAGATCCGGAAAATGGCTTCTGGAGGATGCCGAAAGCTCGTGGTCCCAAAAATAAAACCGGGGGCAGAGCGCGAGAAACGCCTCCGCCTTGATCCACGATGTCACGCACCTCACATCGCCGACCTCCCGCCTGCGCTCCGCAAACTCGTCCAGCGAGAGAAAAGGCGCGTGCTCGGCGAGCCACCCGGCATTCTTCCCGTCATGGCTGACCATGAAGGCCTCGTGGTTGTGCCGTCGCAGAAGGAGAACCAGATTGTTCAGCAGCTTCTCCCCCCCGCAGTATTTGTGGCTCCCCTTGAGGGCGGGACCCGCGCAGTAGGAAACGAAAATGACGGGGCGCTCGTTTTTGGGGGGTGCGGCACCGGATGATTTCCGCACGGACGGGCGTTCCCCAACCCCCAGAAGCGGCCTCAGAAAATCGTTGGCCAACTCGAGCTTGAGACCGGCCAGAAACAGCCGCAGCGCCACCCGGAGCCGGGCCCAGGCAATGATGGTTTGTTTGAATTTCATACCGAAATCTGGCGGGGGGATTCCCCGATCCCCCTGAAGCCGTATCTACGTCCGCACGGGTGCCCGCGAAAAGATTTTGTCGGCCAGGCGTTCGGGCAGGCTTTTCCCCCGCTCTGTCTGCTCGCGTCTCCGGCGCTCGATCTGGACGCTGTTCGCGTGACGCAAGGCTTCGGCGGAGGGAAGAATCTCCCTTTCAGGCCCTGCGGCTTGCTCGATGATTTCCACACCCGCAGCAAGAGGCAGGCGCTCCCAGGCCTTGGACATCGTATCGAACCCCACGTCCGCGATGCACCACGGACGCTCGTAAGGACATGCAAAATCGCAGCCGCAACAGGTCACGGAACAGGTGGTCACGACGGCCGGCCCGCTGGAGGGAAGAAACCGGCCCCAATGCGCCCCGCCATAAACCGCCAGAACCGGACGACCTGCGGCCGACGCCAGGTGCATCACACCCGAATCTCTGCCCGCGTAGCCACAGGACATCGAAGCCAGCACGAGCGAAACCGGCACCGGCGGCGGATCCGACGCGAGGTTGACCGAGCGGAATCCGCCCGAGCGGATCCTTTCGATGGATTCCGATTCCTTCGGATTTCCCAAAAACACGACCGGGCGACCATCCTCCGGCAACACCGCCGAAAAGAATGCCCGCCAGTTCGCCTCCCCCCAGTCTTTCATTGCCAGCCCGCTCCGGCTGCCAACGCAGGCGATCCAGTAAGCTCCCTCGGTGAGTCCGTGGAGCCGGAGGATCTCCCGTGCCGCCGCGAGGGATTCCTCTCCGGGCGCAAGGCTTGGCGAAACCGCTGACAGACCGTTTCCAAGGATTGCAGAGCCCAGAAGACGGTTCTTTTCAAGCTCCGGGAGCGTGACCGGGACCTCGACCCGGATCCGGAAATTTTCCGACAGCCCAGCCGGATCCGCAATGGTGCCGGACGGCCAGAAGGCGTCCCGAGTGGAGAACCCGGCAACCGGCAACCGCCAGCGGTCGTTTTCAAACCACACCTCGTCGAAGAAATTCAGCGCGAAGAGCGAGGCGACATAGAGGTCCGGACGAAAACTGCGGATGGCCGACTGCTCGGAGCGGAAGGGGTTCCTTTTGCGACGTGTGTCCGGGTGGTATGGATCTGCTCCGATTTCAAGCAGCCGAACCTTCGGAAATACGGCTGCCGCGAGATCCAGCGCCGGACGGCGCATGAGCAGTTGCAACTCATGCCCGGACTCTGCCAGTGCCCGGATCATCGGGGTGCGCAGGATGAAATCACCCAATCCATCCGGGCTGCTGACAGTGATTTTCATGCGCCGATTCGAATCCGGCCTGCAATTATCCGGCAAAGGGATTCACCACTTCCAGGAATTCGAATTTCCGAAAATCCGTATCGGCGGAATAGAGGGTTTTTACCCCGTGTTGGCGGAGGATCGTTGCCAGGTGAGCGTCTGGAACCAGGTTGCCACGCACCGGAAAGGCCCCGGTGACCCCCTCATATTCCTCCTCAAAACCCGCCTGCTCGCCAATGATTCGCACCCGTGGCAGTTGAATCAATTGCCGGATGTTCTTCCACGCCTCCGCCGGGCTGAGCGGATTCTGAAAAATCCGCGCGTGGGTCGCGATCCGCTGGTAGGCCATCAGCGTCAGCCATGTCAGGCAAAGCAAGTCGGCTTCTTCCAGGCGGCGGCTGAGAAAATTCATCGCCGGGCCGTTGAGCGGCGAACTCCCGTCCGACGCATAAAGGAGAATGTTGGCGTCCAGAGAACAGCTCACTTTTCGTCAAGAATGGCAAACACCGCTTCTTTGTCTGCCAGGTCCACCCGTGCCCGCATCGGCCGAGAGATCCAATGGAATTTTCCGACCGGTTTGCCGTGCAGGTTCCTGCCGGCCAGAGCCTCCGCGAGCAGTCGCGACGCCACCTGCCCAAGCGATCTCCCATCGCGTTTCCCCAAAATCTTCAACTCCTCCAGCACCGGGCCTTCAATATCCAAAGTCGTTCTCATGATGAACTGATGTTAATATATGAAACATCTGATGTCAATGCCGCTCCGACAGAACCCGGATCATCGGATTGACTCAGCCCCCGGCGGCTTCGGCGAGCTTGCCGCCGGCGCGGAACATCTCCTTTTCTCCGAGCGGCATCGCATGGAGTCGTTCCCGGAGTTTTTCCAAAGAGATTTTTCCAAGTCCGATGAGCCCGCGCACGAGGGCCACGTCTTTTTCTCTGCCCACGACCAGCTTGACGGTGGCGAGATCATACGGGTCGAGCGCGAAGACGTTCTCGAATCCCTCCATGCGGACCAGCCGGTCTTCCCATCCCGGGGGCAGACTCTCGACGATGGACGGGTGGAGGATGTCGGCATGGTAGCCTTTTTGGGTGCGGAACAGGCTTCCTTGGCCGAGGGATTCCGTCAGATACGATGCGATTTCATTGCTGATCGGATCGAGCAAAAGATCTCCGTCGTAGGTGTTGTCAAGCAACCCCTGCTCTCCGATCTCCGGGAACGAGGCCAGAACAGAAGATGATCCCAAAACGATGACTTTCCGGCTCTCGCCCAGGGCGCGGGCAGATTCCACCAGATGATTCAGTGCGTGAATGCGCATTGCAAAATGAACGGGCGTCTTTCCATCGTTGTCAGCACTCCGTCAAAAGGGCAAAAGTCCCTCAGGTGTTCCGCCCGTTCGGAGTCCTCGCGCAGCGCGGCGAGCAGCACGGCCATCCCCTCCGGCGAGGATCGGGCGGCGAGGATCATCTCCTCCCACTGCCGGAGCCGGTGCTGCTGGTCCGCGCCGTTGGCGATCCAGCGGGCGATGTTGTCCAATCCGACCTGCAAGAGCGACGGCTCCCGCTCGATCTTCTCCGCAATCAGCCGGAACATCCCGAGCTTGTCGAATCGCTCCGCCTTCCCGGAAATCATATTTTTTGGAATAGCTGGCAACTCCTCACAATTGTTCCTGAACCCGATCTGCACCGGCCTCATCTCTGTGATGTGCAAGCAGCGCAGACGTATCCAAAAGGTATCTCATTCCTCTTCACGCTCGGCAACAAGCTCGGCCATCGCGTCGCGATCGGGCGAATGCTTTTTCCCAGCTCCTTTGAGCCGAAGCGAAAGCGCTTTCCTGTCAGGTATCACACGCACAGAAATTTTTTCAGGACTTTCTCCGGGACTCCAGTCAAAGGTGAAACCGGGCTTGATGCATAACTCTTGGCGAGCTCAACCGGAATCGAAACCATATTCTTTGTTGTGACCGTAGAAATCATGCTTTTAGAATACATCATGAAATTCCAGAAATCCATGATTTTTCCTTTTAGGAGCCGTCAGGCGCCCTAACCTCAGCTTCTTCCAGCCATCCGAGCCTCCCATATCCGCTTGAGCCCATCGCCAAGTGAAACGGCAGGCGACCACCCGGACTTCTCCCGCAGTTTTCGGGTGTCCAGGATGTTGGCCTCGACATCGAACCTGCGCGGCGGAAGCGTTTTGCAAAGCAGCGGAATTCCCCGCTCGCGCGCAAGCCCGCCGAGCATTTTGACGATTCCAGCATTCGAGGTCCCGACGCCGGTGCCAATATTGTAAATCTCCCCGTCGGCCCCGCAGTCGAGCGCCGCGACGATCCCCGCAGCGACATCAGAGACATGGATGTAATCGCGGATCGTCCCTTCGGGGCCGTAAATCTCGACCTCGCGACCGGCGAGAACCGCCGCCACGGCCGTCGCGATGAACCCCTGGCCCGTGTCGGCCCGCTGATCCTCCGCGTAGGCGTTCGCGGGACGCACGACGACGACCGGCAGCCCGGCCGTGCGATGAAACATCATCGCGTATCGGTCGGTGGTGAGCTTGGTGATCCCATACGGGCTCACCGGCACGGTCGGATGATCCTCGGGGATGGGAAGCTGCCCGGCCGGCCCATACACGGTTCCGCCGGAAGACACGATGAGGACGCGGCTCACCCCCACGTTGAGCGCCTCCTGGAAGAGCCCCACGCTGGCTGGGAGGTTGGACAACAAGTCAAAAACCGGATCCTCGAAGCTCGTCTTCGGCACGGTGGAGTAGGCCAGATCAATGACCTCGCATCCGGTTTTCAGGAGCCTGCGCAAGACCGCACGGTCGCTGTAATCTCCGGTCACATACCGACAGGCCGGGGGAAGTTCGCAACCGGGGTTTGCGCGGCGACCGAGGACGACGACCTCGCGCCCGGACTCACAAAGCCGACGGGTGACATGCCTCCCGATGAAGCCGGCTCCGCCGATGACCAGACAGGATTTCATTTCGGAGGTTTCTCTAAACAAGCTCGTAACTGATCACCTGGAGATGCGGGACGTTTTTGAAGTGTTTGGGATTTCTGGTGACGAGCGCCGCCCCCCTGGCACAGGCGCAGGCCGCGATCCACAGGTCCGGATAGTCAGGGGCATTTCCTTTCCCGGACATTTCCACCCAAAGTTCGCAATAGCGGTCCATCGATTTCTGGTCCAGCGACTGGTGCAGGAAGCCGTTATAAAATGTCGCCAGATCCGCCAGAGGAACTCCCTTGAAAAGCGCGCCCCTGGAAAACTCGGCCTGCGTGATCCAGGGAACGACAAGTGACGCCTGCCCGACTTTTTCCACAAGATCCGCAATGCGCTGGCGCTTCTTCCGGAAACGCCAGAGGTCGACCAGCACCGTCGTGTCGGCAATCAGTTCCATGCCGCAGGAAGCCTTTTGCGCGTCAAATGAATCGCGCGTTCCAAATCCTCAAAATCGGCATCTGAAAACGCCGGAAGAGATTGCGCCGCTTCCACCACCGCCCCGATGGTCCCCTTGCAGGGAACCATCCGCTCGACCACATCCGAAAAGGTTCCGCCACTTTTCCAGGAGAGCAGCCGCTGGTAGGCCGATTCCGTCAATGAAATCGTTTTCATTGGGAAACATGTAACACAGAGCGCAGTCTGCGTCAAACAGCACGCAAGCGGTTCTTCGGGAACTCAAAAATATGCGCCGGCAGGCCGTTTGCCTCCGCATCCCCGAACCCCGCAACCCCTGCTCTCCGATCTCCGGGAATCATGGTATCGAGGATAGCCCGGGCTGCGGACTGTTGCCAGAAAAAGGCAGGGGCCGTCTGCTTGGGTTAAGACTTGGCAGCACCCGGATCCTCATACCGGAGGACGCGCGCGATGAGCCTGCAGACGGGGCTTGTCCGGAGATTTTCGTTGTCGTCAAGGGTCAGCGAGCGGATCTTCTGCGATGCTTCACGGATTGGCCCACCCCGAACATCGGCAGCGGCACAAAGCGGCAAGATCAACTCCGCTGCCTCGTCAAGCTTCTTGAGGCTTTCGCTGCTCAACGGCTCCGAGACCGCCTGATGGGAGAGCATCTCGGCCCCCAGCAGGATCTCCGGATCGCTTTGGGAAGTTCGCCGCAGTTCTTCGCACTGGAGCCTGAGGGCAAAGTCCATCTGGAGCATTTCAGTGGCGATCTTGCGCCGCAGCGACACAAGCTGGTTGAATTTTCCGATGACGAAAAGCACGGTGGCGGCCGTCAAAACGGCTGACGCGCAAACGATGAGCGAAACCATCATCATCGCCGCCAGAATTGCAGAAGCCGAAGCAAGTCGGACAATGGCGACAAGGACTCCCCGATGATCGGAAGCCGGATCAACCGCTCCACGACGCCGACCCCGTTCCGGCGGGCCCAGCGGTTGTATTGCCGGATATTGTGCTGGAAATACGGGTCGTTGCGCTTTTTCGATGCGGAGGATTCGGGGTGCGACACATGGTCAATGAACCCGAAGTGCGAGGAGTAACGGCCAGCCAGGACGGCCGCGCGGGTCAGCCACCAATCCACATGGGTGGCTCCGCACCAGAGATCGGGCAGGTCTTTCGACAAGATATCGTCCCAGAACGCATCGGGGATCAGATACATGTCCACCCCGCCGCAGAATTCGCCGGAGGGAATCTCCCGCCGGTGAAATCCCCTCACGGTGAACCCGTCGTCGATCGAATAAGGATCCGCAGTGAGGACGACATCGGAATTGCACCATACGAAACTTCCACCGCGGGATCGCTCCCTGGCATGGCGGAGAACATCCGCGAATTTCACAAGCTTCGGGCCCGCCGGAAAAAGCGCCGCTTCCAACCCGAGAGCATGGACGCTGTCTCTCAGCCGCGCCTGGGATTCGGCAAGGCGGGCATTCGGGCAGGGATCAATCCACTGAAAGGTAATTTGAGGGATCATGTCACATCCTGCGGGACCGTTTCCCAAAACGCACGGTCATGTTTTGCCCATGCATGACATCCAAAAGGCAGGAGCCCCTGAGTTCTTTCAAAGCAAAGCCGCGGCTCGACTTCGAATGCAAAGCGCAGGGCCTCATCAACGGGTGGCTTGGCATATTCCTTTGCGATGCGCAGCACATCCAACGCCCAAAAGCGGTCCTCGTTTTCCCCGTAATTGTCGAGTTCCTCCGCGACAGTCCAGAGGCCCAGGTGTTGCTTGATCCGCTTCCGGCAGTTCGTGATCAGCCACCCGGAAAAGTCCGGTCCGGGCAGGTGAATCGGGGGAATGGGAAAGAGGGAGCCCCGCTTGACCCGCTTTGCCAGGACGGCCCTTGCGGTGGAAACTTTGCGCAGTGAAAACCCGCCATTGCCGACTTTCCATTCCCGACCGTCCCCCGGCTTCCCGGCCGCGTTCTCCAGCCATGGAGCACCGATATAGTCATAGTTTCTGGAACACCAGAGATCCAGTTCGTCGCGAAAAACAAGGCAGTCCAACTGATAAACAAGCATGTGCGAAAACCGGCGGAAGCCGTTGTAAAAACAGGCACTCATCAGGAGCCGGTTGTATCCGTAGGGATAGGTGAAATACCTGGCGGGAAAACGGACGACCGATTCCCCCTGCAAAAATTCCGCAGGCACGGCCATCCCCGAAGGAACAACGAAAAAGCGGGGGTGCTTTCCGAGCACCTTCCGCAACACCCGCAGCGAAACTTCCTCGTCTTCCGTGAGGGGAAGGCGGTGCAAGGGAACGACAACGGCGGCGCTTTTCACCTGGCTTGGAGATTCGCTTGCCATAACAGGCCCTCAGAAATAACGGTGCGCCACAGCCAGCCATGCGGTGCACTGGATCACCATGCATGCCAGACAGACTCCCGCGTTCACTGGCGCGGGCCCGATCTGCGGCCATTCGATCCTTTCGAACAGGCGGCGGAACCCCTCGTAGGCGAGGGTCAGGATCAGCAAATACGCACCGATCAAATAGCGTCCCGTGATGCCGTTGAGCGCGGAGTAGTAGCCGGCGGCAACGCACACAACAAACGCTGACAAGGCAACGATGTTGGCCGCCAAAAACCCGGCTCCTTCAGGATATCCGTTGGATTTGAGCGACAAATAAAAAAGGATCACCAGTCCGGCGGACGCCGTGTATTTGATCGCCCCGATCAACACTTCCGGGAGCGGCGTGTCCAACCATCCGAAAACGCCCCAGAACGACTGCGAAACCAACCAGTCGGATTTGCCGGGACCGAACCCCTCAAAAAACGAATACAGCACCTTCAAAACATACGCGAAAATCCCCGCCGCGTGGTCTTCCGGGATCCGGGAACTTGCCGCGAAAACCACGAACAAAATTAGGCCGACCCCAAAAACGCCAACAGCCGGTTTTGCAAATCGCGCGACTCCCGAACGACCGGCCAGGAACCCCGCGCGGAGCATGACAAACGAAAAGACGGTCACGGCGGTCACAAAACCGATGCCCATTAATGTTTTCACCCCCAACCAGGGAAGCCCGACGCCGGAGAGAACCGCTTTGAGAAAGGAAGGCAGCAGGATCGGGATGATATCGAAATCCGAGGCGCTCAACCCCGTGAGGAACCAGCAAACGGTCATGGCTCCGATGAACGCGAAAACAAACGCCCGCCAGCACCCGATTTCGGCCGGGCGTTCCGCAGCCCGCGCCCCCCTGGCATACCAGTAAAGCGGGATCAGCAGCGCCCAGAACGACATGCAAAAAACACCGTTGTCGCCTGCTCCAACCGCCAGGGCAATTCCCGTCCCGCACAAACCGCCTGCCGCCGCCTGAACCCCGGGCTTTTTCTCCGTTTCCGCGGACTGTGCCCACTGCACCGCGAGGGCGACGGCCTGGATCAGATACCCCCCGATGAGAAACGGATAATTGGAAAGCCCCACCGAAAAAAAACTGATGCACGGGGTCAGGATGGCGGGTGCCGCCATGAAGACCGAGCCCCCCCCGGGTTGCAGTGCCCGGGCCGCAACCGTCAGGGAGGCCAGGAGGCAGAGCGTGACAAAAAGCACGTTGGCGAAGCGGAGCCCCAGCAACATGGCCCCCGGCTGATCCGTTTGGAAAAGCGGGCTGAGAAGCGACCAGATCCGGCGTGCGAGCGGCGACCGCCGCGTATCGGTCGCCTCGATATGGGCCGCCCAGCCTCCTTGCATGGGCTCGCCGATATCCAGGGCGGAATACTTTTCATCCGTGCGGAATTTCAGGCGCTCAAAATGGGCCGCATTGGCCAATCGAAGCGCATCCGAAGCCAGCCCGGGCCTGCCGTTCAGCGCCGAGTAGGCCAGGAAATGATCCGGTTCATCCGGGGTTTGGAACGGCGGCACCAGAATGAGGAAGACGAGCCCGATGCTGAAAAAAAGAAGGCTGGAACCCACGGCGGCCCATACCCCCTGCAGTGCAGTGTCGGCTCCCGGAACGGCCCGGGTCAACGCGATGAGGCCGAGCAGCCAGACAACGGCGGCGGCGGCCACAAGGCCATGTACGATCCATGCGCCGCCGGTGCCACCCCCCCATGTGCAGGCAAGGAGCCCGGCTTTGGAACAGGCCCCGCCCTTCCGCCCGCTCTCGTAAACCCCGCACACGCTTGCCACACCGGCCTTCCCCTGCAACGAAGTCGTCGGCATCCAGAGAAACGCCGATTTCGGGATCCCTTCCGAAAATTGCCCGATCACCGCCAGATTGGGGGAACCGCGACTGACAACATGGACGGCGACACTTTGCTTTCCCGGCACCGGTCCCGCCGCCACCGGGCCCCGTTCGAATTCAAGCAGCCGGTTCTCCCGGATCACCGCCCCCTTTTTTGCCGCAAATCTTCCAGTCACTTTGCCGGAGGACTTTTCCGACAGGACGATTTCTGCGGAGACGACCTCTGCAGGCGTCCAATCGCACACCATCAGAAGCCCGATTTCCGGCGAATTCAACAAACGGTCCGCCGCATCACTTTCCATGAAGATGGCGTGATGATGGAGCCCTGCCGGAGATTCGAGCCGTTGGAAGGGAATCGTCACCCTGTTCGGATCCCCATAAGGAACGAGGAGGAAGTCCTCGGCCCTGCCCTGAAGACCCGCGCGTCCCAGGGAAACGAAAAGAATCACAAAGCCAAGAAGCGAAAGCATCGCCGCCCGCCTGCTCCATGTCGCAAGAAATCCGGCCTCCCCGCCCACAAAAAATCTGGCGACGCTCTTTAGGGAAATCATTTCGTGAGAAAACCGTTGGTTTTCGGTGCGCGGTCCGGAGAAGCGGGCGTTCGGGGAGGGATCGCGCGCGAACTGCCGTCGGCCCAACTCAGTTCACCTGCACGGCATATTCCGGCACCAGGCGGTTGATCCATGCCTTCACTTCCGCGGGATCCATTTTGACAATTTCCTGCTCGACTTTCGCCCATTCCGCGTCGAGATCCGGGAAGTCCGCCGACGGGACGGACAGCTTCCGAATCTTCGGATGGTGGGTCGGGGAGAGGATCTCGTTTTCGTAGGTGACTTCCTCGGACATCTTCTCCCCGGGCCGCAGTCCCGTGAAATGGATTTTTATGTCTTCTTCGGGGCGCAGACCGGAAAGCTCTATGAGCTGCCGGGCGACATCCACGATGCGCATGGGGTGGCCCATATCCAAGACAAAGACATCGCCCGCCCCCCCTTCGGCGGCGCACTGGAGAACCAGACCAACGGCTTCCGGAATCGTCATAAAATACCTCATCACCTCCGGATGCGTGACGGTCACCGGACCGCCCTTCGCAATCTGGCTCTGAAAAATCGGGATCACGCTGCCGGACGATCCGAGAACATTCCCGAAGCGGACCGCCAGGAATCTCGTCTCCGCACCCGGTTCGCGCTGGAGCGCCTGAAGGTAAATTTCGGCGAGCCTCTTCGTGGCCCCCATCACATTCGTGGGGCGCACCGCCTTGTCGCTCGAAATCAGGACAAAGCGCTCCGTGCCGTGCCTGGCGGCAAGCCGGGCGATCGTGCGTGTCCCGATCAGGTTGTTGGTGACGGCTTCAGCGGGGTGGGACTCCATCATCGGCACATGCTTGTGCGCGGCCGCGTGGAAAATCACGGACGGGCGGTGCTTCGAGATCACGGCTTCCACCCTCGCGGCATCGTTGATGTCTGCCGGAAAGGCCATGATTTTTTCCGCAGGAAAGGTTTTGAGGAGCTCCTGCTCTATCAGGAAAAGCGCCGCTTCCGAGCGCTCGAGAAGGATCACTTTCCCCGGGTCATACAATGAGATCTGTCGACAGATTTCACTGCCGATGCTCCCCCCAGCACCCGTGACAAGCAAGGTTTTGCCCTCGACCATCGCCCGGATATTTCCGGCATTCAGATCCACGGCATCTCTTCCGAGAAGGTCTTCGATCTGGACATGCCTGAGGCTGAGAACCGCCGCGCCTGACTTCAGGGACTGCGCCAACGTCGGGAGAATATCGTGTTCGAGATCGACCGCGTTCAGCAGCGCAACAACCTCCCGGATTCTCGCAGCCGGGGCATTCGGCATCGCGATAATCGCCTTGCTGATCTGCAAATCCCGCCTGACCCGGCCGATGTCGTCCGGCTTTCCGACAACCGGAACCCCGTGAAGAAGAGTCCCGCTCTTGCGGGGATCATCATCGAGGTAGCACACCACTTTCAAATTCAGCCCGGGACGCGCACGGATCTCGCTGTGGAGCCTGGCCCCGCTGTTTCCGGCCCCGAGGATCGCCACCCGTTTCATGTGCGCACCATCGTTGCCTCCTTCGGAGAGCTTCTCGCGGATGACGCGGAACCCCGTCCTCATGCCGGCGATGCCCACGAAACAGACGATGGCATCGAGGATAATGATGCTCCGGGGCGGAAAGAACCTCACGTATGGCGTGTAGCGCAGGGCCAGCATCAAAACCGCCGGAACCGCCACCGCAAAGAAAAGCCGCTTCAAATCCGGGAGGCTGAAATAGGTCAGGAGGCTGCGGAACTGGCCGAAAAAAAACAGGGACACCAACTGAAGCGGAAGCAGGATGCCGAGCAACTTCGGCCACCTTGCGGCCTGGTCCGCCGGGACGTCGAAATCAAACCGGACCAGATACCCGAGAAGGAACGAGCCCGCGAGGATGGCCGCGTATATCAAAAAGAGCATCGCCGCCCGTGCCGGGGGGGTAAGCGGTGTCAGCCTGTCGGTCAGTTTTGCCATGAATTTCCGTTCGTTTGATTTGCTGGATGTCACCTCGCAACTGTGCGCCGGAGACCTTCATCGACCCCGATGAGCGGCTTCCAGCCAACCCGCTCGAATGTCCGGGCGGAATCCACAAACAAGTTGCCGCACAATTTGCGGAAAACATCCATCCCGAACATGAAGTCCATCGAGAGCAGAAGGGATTTCGGGAAAGGGATCAGACGGCAGGGCGACTGCGTGACTTTGGCGATCCTGCGGATGAGCTCCGGTGTGGACAGATCCTCTCCATCGCTGATCAGCAGCGGAAGGCCGACCGCTCCCGGCGCATGGATGCAATTCAAAATCAGGGAAACGAGATTGTCGATGCTCACAAGGCTCCGCTTGTTGCGGATCGACTTCAATGGGATCGGCGCCCCGGATTCCACCCAACGGATCAGCCGGAACATGTTCGCGACATTCCGCGGGCCGTAGACAAGGGGCGGGCGGATGATGACCAGCTCGATGTCCGACTGGTCGAGTTCCTCCCGCAGCACCAGCTCGGCCATCAGCTTGCTGCGCCCGTAGTCGGTATCGGGAAACGGGACGGTGGATTCGCTGATGGCGACCGGGCTGTGGCTGGCAACAGCCCCGATGCTGCTCACGAAGATCATTCTCCTCACGCCGACCCGGCGGGCCTCCGATGCCAGCAGTCGCGCGTTCGTGATATTCGCGGTCTCAAGTGCCAGAGCGATATCGGACTTTTTGATCCGTCCGATCACCCCGATCCCCTCGGCCTTCCAATGAAAATGGGCCAGCCCTGCAAGATGGACAATGGTGTCGATGCCGTCCGCTGTCCCGCGCCAGTCGCAAAGCATTCCGCTGCTCGGCAGCGTAACCCACTCCACCCCGGAAATGTCGCCGGGCCCCCGGCTGGCCGCCCGCACGGCGTATCGGGCCTCCCGCAGCGCCGGAATCAGCGCCGAGGCGATGAAACCGGTGGCACCTGTGACGAGGATTTTTGAGGAAGGCACGGTGAGGAAATCCGCTATCGCTCAGAGCGGAAGCCCTTTTTTGAGCCGGAGCCGCTCGGCGATTTTTACGGCAATCATGAATTCATAAAAAGCGTAAAGGAGGCAAAAGACGAGCGATTCTTTTCCCTCCAGCCAGCCTCCGCGCAGGAAATACATGTGGGCGAAACGGGCCGGCGGCCTCAGCGGCCAGAGGTGCGCCGCCGCGACGCGGAGCCGGAGTTTTCGGGAAGTGGCCAGCGACGACGCATTGCCGGATTCGAGGAACCGCACAACCCTTTCCGCATCCCAGTCGGAATACCGCTCGTGGCGGGCCAGCCAGTCGGAAAACCCTTTCGAATTGGCATGGTGGTCGTATGGGACGGCGATTTTCCCGATGCGGCCGCCACCGCTGAAATGCTCCCAGACCCCCCCCTCGAACCTTGTGTCACCGGCCCTCACCAGGCGGGGATGCCAGTTCGGAAAGCCCTGGGTCCGCTTGAGCCACCGCCCCCAGAAGAGATACCTGGGAGTCATCTCGTAGGCGTCAAACCCGGCGTCGGAAGCTGCTGCCTTGCGAATTTCCGGAGCGAGATCGTCGGGGATCGTCTCGTCCGCATCAATGAAAAGCACCCAATCCCCACGCGAAAACCCGCAGTGGTCCAGGCACCAGTTCCGCTGCTCGCTGATCAGAAATTTCCCCTCCTGCCGACGGGTAAAAACCTCGGCCCCCAAAACGGCCGCCGCTTCCGGAGTGCCGTCGGAACTCCCGGAATCCACCACGCAAATCCGGTCGCACCAACGGAGCGAGGCAAGGCATCTCCGGATGTTGGCGCATTCGTCGAGCGTCAGGACAACCGCATGGATCAATGTGCTCACGTGTTCCCTTTCCCCGCCATTGTCGCCACCGCTTGCATCATGGCCAGCTCGAATGCCTGCGCCACCTTCGCCGATCCCAGCAAACCGCTTACAACGTCCGACCGCGACCGCCTCGCGGCGGGATCCTCCCGGCCTGCTCCCACAAAACGCCGGATCTCCCTCCTCCACAGACCGATCTCACGGGGGAGGGCGACCCCTTCCATCCACGCCGCCGCACCCACCTGATCAGAAACCAAGGCCCGGCACCCGCACGCGGCGGCCTCCACCGCGACATTCCCGAAATTCTCGTGCAGGCTGGGCATCAACAGGCAATCGCTTCCCGCGTAGGCGGCACGGACTTCCCCGGGGGGGGACGAATCCAACCACACGGCACGGCCCTCGAGGCGAAACGCCCGGAGCCGCGCCTGCAACTCGCCGCGAACGCCGTTGCGGTCATCCCCGATGAGAATCCACTTCCACTTCCCTTCCACTCGCGCGAGAACCTCGGGCAGCAATTCCAGTCCTTTTTTGTGGTGCAGCCTCCCGCAGCTCAACAGGACAAACTCATCTTCGCCAACCCCCAACCGCCGCCGCCAGGCATTCCCCTCTTCGGGATTCCACACCCAAAAATCCGTATCCAAAGGATTGGGGACGACCCGGACATTTTTCCTCCATCCCAGAAGCTTCATCTCCTCTTCCTCCAGGGGGGCGGTCGCGTGAATCCACGCGGCACGGGAAAGATGCCCCTTCTCCCGGAAGTGATAATACCCCCACTTCATAAGGCGGTTCCTGGTCCAGGCGTAGGGCCCGAGCGCCCCGTGCGGGGAAATTCCGTAGGGCACTTTCATGTCTCTGGCGACGCGTGCCGCCACGTTGCCGGCAGGCTGCCAAACGCCGGCGATATGGACGATATCCGCGCGGGAAAAATGTTCCCTGCAAGCCGCCTCGTATCCCGGGGATCGGACCCTGCCGCTGCTCCCGAGAATCTCCCCCTCCGTGCGGACGACCAGAACCCCTTGCATCTCCTCTTCGGGCAGCCGGTCGGCTCCCACGCGCGTCGTTACGACTGTGACTTGGTGCCGTCTCCGCGCGAGCGCTGGAAATAGCTGCGCGGCCCACGTGACAACCCCTCCCCACTCCCAGTCCGGCGCATACAGCGGCGTGGCCAGAACAACCCTCATTCCGCCCCCTCGCCAAAACATTCGCCCATCGAGGCGGCCAGGCGATGACAAACGGCCTCCCGCGTAAACAACTGTCGGTATCTGCGCCAACCCGCCATTCCCATGCGCCCCCGCAACCGCTCGTCCTCGAGCAACCGGACGATGGCATTCCCGATCGCTTCCGGAGAGTCCGGATCCACCGCGAAACCCGTGACATGGTCCTCGACGACCTCCCGCGAGGCATCCCGGTTGCCGCAGACGCAGGCCAATCCCCTCGCCATGGCCTCAACGAAAACAAGCCCGAACCCCTCCTGCTTCGAGGGCATGGCAAAAACATCGGTTTGCGCGTAAATCCCGGCCAGTTGATCGTCCGGGATCCGGCCCAAAAAATTAACCTTCGCCGCCGGCGCCCGAGTTGCCGCGAACCGCTCCAAGTCGGCACGGTCATCCCCGTCTCCCACGACGGTCAACGTGGCGGCAGGAACCCGCGCGACGACCTGCCGCATCGCCAAAATCAACTCGCGCGCGTTCTTCGCCATGCAGTGCTTGGTCAATCGCGTCACCAGCAAAACCCGCCCCCCGGACATCCGCGCCCCCTCCGGTTCGGGCGGCGGAACTCCCCCTCCCATGAGCCCGAGGGGCAGCACTTCGCGGGGCACAAGACGCAAATCGGGATTACTTTTCACGCATTGCCCCAAAGTAAACCCCGAGACAGACACGATGCGATCAGCCCCGCGAATGCCCCAGCGCGTCCGGGCTTTCAGCCGTCCCCAGACATCGACACCGTGGAAAAAAACGATGTACCGGCATCTCGAACGGAAGGCCAGCAGACGCGCGACAGGCGACAATCCGGCATGCATGCAGACAACGGCTCCCACATCCCGGGCCGGTCCCTTCAACGCGTGAAACATCATCCGGGGATAATTCCGGCCAAACCGCCGCCCAACCGGCCCGCAGGGCCCTCCCGTTTCATTGGCCGACCAGACATCGAGGCGGAAACCCAGGTCCTCCAATGTTCTTCCCGCCATCTCCGAAACGCGGCCGATCCCGTTGAGCCTCCCGTCAAAATACTCGGGGCACAGCATCACGCATCGATCACCGGCTTTTTTCATCGTGCCCGAATGGTCTGTTCGCAGGGAACCACAAAGATCTATCCCCGTCTCGCGCACTGGAGATACCCGAGATTCCCGTGCGTCCGCTGGCTCACCTGGAACCCGTGCCCCTCCAGGATTTTTCCCAGCTCCGCACCTTCGGCCCAGCCGCCATGATATTCCAGGCTGATCCGCTTCACCCGGCGCAGCCAGGTGGCGGAGGGCGTGATCAGATGATACTCGGCTCCCTCGATGTCGCATTTCATGAAATCGCACTCCCCCGCCTGAGCGATATAGGCTTCCGGGGAAAACCGGCTGACATGAGGATCTCCGCCCACCAGCTCGCGGATGAACGCGTTCTCTTCTCCCGCGTAGGCATTGAGGAATACGGCGCGCGACGCGAATCCGGCCTGTTCGACATTTGCTTTGGCGACGGCGACAAGGTCCGGCTGCGCCTCGACGGCGACCACCCGGGCCGCCGGAGCGTTGGCCAGGCCAAAGACCGCAAACACCCCGCAATTGGAACCCAAATCCAGAATGGTGCGGCATCCGCGGAGATCCTTGGCACCGGCGTAGCATTCGTTGCCGATAATTTCCCGCACGAGCCCCAACGAGCACCCGGCGAACGAGAAGACCCTGCCCGCCGTGCGAAACCTGACGGGAGATCCGAAAGCTTCATCGACAACCCCCAGGCTCCCCGCGCGCATCGCCCGTGGCGACAGAACGAGGAGGAGCCACAGCCACTTGAAAAATGACCGCGCTTCCAACACGCGGAACACATTCCAGATTTCCCGGGGCAATTTGAGAAGCCTTGGCATAACCCTGGGGAAAACAACCTTAACGTCCGACGGGCGCGGCGGAGTCCTCCGGCAGCGGACCGACAAAATATTCCGGATACCTGCCCATGATGGCCCCGGCAACAACCCGGTGTGCCGCCGCAGTGAAGTGGATGTCTTTTTTGAAAAAGAGGGTGGAATTTCCATGTGCCTTCCGGCTCGCCAGAAACGGTCCCTCCAAATCGATATAATCGACATGGTTCTCCCGGCACCATGCACCTGCGCGCGAAGCGAACGGGACCGGGCCGTCGGGGGGATCGCCCAGGATGTCCGCCCGGCGTGAAGGAACGGCAAGCAAGGTCAGTTGGGATCCGTTGTCCTCCACTTCCTTCTTCAGCCCGAGAATCATCCTTGCAGTCAGCGGAGAGATGTCCGGGCTCACTTCCTGATATTGTCCCGCGTCGGCCACCCTCGGATTGTTTTTCGCCGCGAACCCCGCCCGGATTTTGACAGTGGCGAAGCGGAGGGCGCGGAAAAGCGAACTCCTCCGGATCCAGGCCAGAACGGGAGGTTCAGGCTTGCCGACCACACACAGGGGAAGACCGTCCGCCCCGAATTTCGCCTTCGTGGAATAGACGGAGTCATCATTGACATCGTTCTCGTAGAGCAGGAGGAAAACATGGGTCGGACGGGTCCCGAGAATGCGGTTCCTCCAGAGGGGAACGTAGACCATCGGACTGTAGCTCGAGACACCCCAGTTGGAAAAAAACACGTCCGGTGCGGCGGCCCGGTTCAGCATCCCGGCAAAGCTTTTCGAGTAAGGCACCTGGGAGGCCTCGACAAACGAATCTCCAACCAGGGCAACATTGCGGGTGTGCCGCGCGGGATTCCACGCGATCTTTTTTTCGGGATCGGCCACGCGGCCCTCCGGATCCCAATAGACGACAAACGGGGCGAATTCGTTGTCCGGGCTGTAGCTCTTGAACGCGAAATCCCGCAACTTGACATGATCCAAAACCGGGTCCGGGATCAGCGGCTCCGAAGCGGGTGGAGGACCGAGAAAACGCAGGCCGACCTCCAGCAGGCAGATCGCGAAAATCGTGCTCCCGGCAACCAAAAGGATCCTCGCAGCGACCCCCTTCATGGAAATCGCATTCAATACTGTCGCTCGTAACCTGCGGGCTCTCCCTCCTGCTCCAATGGGACCCAATACGTGCCTTCCCCGCGACGCCTGATCTGCAAGGGGTCATGCCCGGACAGCCGCATCGCCACCCCAATCGGGAAAAAGGCCAAATAATAGAACGCGGAAAAAAGGAGCGGGAACATGATCTTGCTCCCGGCCCACGCCAACCCCATCCATGCCCAATACGCCGGGAGAACGATTCGCCAGCCGAGGATGGCGGGAACCCCGATCAGGATCGCTCCCGCGAGCGTTCCGAGCCCGGCATGAAGATGCGGCGTGAACCCCCACGCAAACGGCCAAAAGGCCTTGGACAGGCCGATGAGCCCAAAACCGATCAGGATGACAAACCCGAAACCGCGCAGGTCTTTGGCGGTGGGATTCCAGCGGATTTCAACCATATCAGAACAGCGTGTAGATGAAAGGTGCCGCCGCCGGGCTGATCGCCGCCAGCGCAATGAGCGCGGCGAAAATGACCGCGATGACAAGGATCGGGACAAGCCAATACGCTTTGTGTTTGGCGAGGAATCCCAGGAGTTCGTTATGCAGCTTTTGACGTTTGGCCATACGGGTTGTGCGGGGTTGAGAGATGGGGCTAATCCAGGTGGAACTGCGCTTTGTATTCTTCGGCTCCCGGCATGTGGGGCTGTTCCTCTTTGAGGAAAATCCGGCTTTCGATCACGAGCGCGTCCATGTGCGTGAGCATGAAGCACCGGTAGGCATCGGAGGGGGTTCCGACGATCGGCTCGCCGCGGATGTTGAAGCTGGTGTTGACCAGAACGGCGTAGCCCGTCTGCTTTTGGAATTCTTTGATGAGCCGGTAAAACCGCGGATTGCGGGCTTCGTCGACCGTCTGCACGCGGGCGGAATAATCCACATGCGTGACGGAGGGAATATCCGACCGGATGTCGTTCAACTGGTCGATCCCGAATTTTTCCTTGCCGACATCCGAACCGACAACACGCCGCGCCTTGTTCACCGGTGCAACGAGGAGCATATACGGGCTCTCCTCATCGAGATCAAAATAATCCGAGACGCATTCCCGGAGCACGGCCGGCGCAAACGGGCGGAACGATTCGCGGAACTTGATTTTCAGGTTCAAAATCGACTGCATTTTCGTGTTGCGCGGATCCCCGAGAATGCTGCGCCCGCCGAGCGCCCTCGGGCCGAATTCCGCCCGGCCCTGGAACATCCCGACCACTTTGCCTTCCGCCAAGAGGGCCGCCACTTTTGTGCAGAGATCGGATTCGGTCGGGCACAGGTGCGACACGGAAGGATGTTTGGCGAGGTCGGCCACGATTTGCCCGTCCCCAAACGCCGGCCCCAAAAACGAGCCTTTCATGCTGTCCGTCGAGCCGGTTTTGCGCGGGTTCCCGGCAATCTGGTGCCACCCGAAAAGCGCCGCGCCCAAGGCACCGCCCGCATCGCCCGCAGCCGGCTGGATCCAGATCGATTCGAAGGGGCCTTCCCGGAGCAGCTTCCCGTTCGCCACGCAATTGAGCGCCACCCCTCCGGCCAGGCAAAGGTTTTTCAGCCCGGTTTGCGCATGCACGTGTCTCCCGCACCGCAGCATCACCTCCTCGGCCACCGCCTGGATGCTGGCGGCAAGATCCATTTCCCGCTGGGTGAGCCGACTCTCCTGGCGGCGGGGCCCGCCCCCGAACAGCCGGTGGAACTTCCCGTTCGTCATCGTGAGCCCCTGGCAATAGTTGAAATAGCTTTGGTCGAGCCAAAACGACCCGTCTTCCTTCAAGTCGATCAGGTGGTCGTAGATCGCCCGCGTATACTTCGGCTCCCCGTAGGGTGCCAGGCCCATCACCTTGTATTCGCCGGAATTGACCTTGAACCCCGTGTAGTAGGTGAACGCGCTGTAGAGCAGGCCCAGGGAATGCGGAAATCGGATTTCGTTGCGGAGGCGGATCCGGTTCCCCTTTCCCTCTCCCCACGTCGCCGTGCTCCACTCCCCCACCCCGTCGAGCGTGAGGATCGCCGCCTCCTCATACGGGGAGGGAAAAAACGCGCTCGCCGCATGGCTCTCGTGATGGGAGGTGAAGTAAATCGGCCCCCGGAACTCGTCGTGAAACCCCCGGTCGATCTCTTTTGGCAAAAACAGCTTTTGCTTGAGCCAGAGCGGCATGGCCAGAAAGAATGATCTCAATCCCCGTGGGGCAAACGCCAGATACGTCTCCAGAATCCGCGCGAATTTCAGGATCGGCTTGTCATAAAACACCACCGCGTCGAGCGAGGAAGCCGTCAGCCCCGCCTCGCGAAGACAGAACTCGATCGCGTGCGCCGGAAAACGGAAATCATGCTTCACGCGCGAAAACCGCTCCTCCTGCGCGGCGGCGACAATTTCGCCGTCGACGACCAGCGCGGCCGCGCTGTCGTGGTAAAAGGCTGAGATCCCGAGGAATGACTTCATGAAATTGGCAGGTTCTTATCGGCGATCCGAGGGGGGCTGGCAACAAGTTTCAAAGCGGTCCAATGCCTGGGCAAGGGTGTATTTTTTGAGATAAGCCTCCCTCGCCCGCCTCCCCATTTCATGCGCCCGGGCTGGATCGTCTGCCAAGGCCACGATGGCGCGGGCAAGCATCATCGCATCCCCGGGCCGCACTAGAAGACCGCAATCCTCTTCGAGCACGACACGGGCGATTTCCGAGTCCCCGGGCACCGCCGCGATCACCGGACGCCCGGAAGCGAGGATGCCGTAGAGTTTGCAAGGCACAGCCAACCCCTCCAGCCCGTTCCGCTGCGAAATCAAGGCGGCATGGCAGGCGGAAAGGGAATCCGCCAGACGGTCCTTTGGCTGAAATGGCAGCCACCGGATGTTGGACAAATCGTGTTCGGACGCCAGGCATTCGGCGGAAGCTCTCCGTCTCCCGCCCCCGACCATCAGAAAACAAATGTCTTCCCTGCCGCGCAAAAAAACCGCGGCCTCCACGATTTGCTCCAAATCGTGCCAGAGGCCCATGTTGCCGGAATATTGGACGACAAACCGATGCTCCAGCCCGAGCTCCCGAAAAAGCGCTGTCGCCCCCGCAAGGGTTCCGTCCGCCGGTTCGACCGGGCTCCAGTGGGGAATCACATGGGTTTTTTCGGAGTCCAGTCCGTAAATGGATCGCAGGCGTCCGGCCATGTCGCGTCCGAGCGCGACAGTGAACTCCGCATTCCGAAACGCCCACCCGTTCAGGGATCTCCAGAATTTCACGATCATCCCCTCCCGCATCACCCCGAGGGCAACCAGTCCATCCGGATAAAGATCCTGGATTTCCAGAGCATAACGCCCGCGGCAAAGCTTCCGGAAAAACGATGCCCAAACCGGCAGGAAGGGAGGATTGGTAACAACCAGCGCCAGCCTGTCGGGATCCTTGAGAAGCTCCAGCGCGGCTCCTCCCATATACGCGGCGTAGTGGATCGCGCGGAACCCCAGCGAGCGCTTGAAATCCAGCCGCACCCCGACCCGCCGGATTTCGACTCCCCGCCAGCGCTCCCGCGCGGGCACCCGCCCAACACCATCACCCGGCGGAAAACCGCAGATGACACGGATATCCCAGCCCCGGGCAGCCAGCCCGGACGTCCAGTCGGCAAAAAGCTGCGCCGTGGATTGCCCGTCGGGGTGGAAGACCTGGCAATACAGCGTCAGGGCTTTCCCGCTGGAAACAGGTTCCGGCATGCTCAGTGCGCAACCCCCTCGCCGCAGAGAGCCTTCACAAATGTCATGGCAAGGATTTTCAAATCGAAAGCCAGGGACATGCGCCGCATATACTCCGCGTCAAACCCGACCTTGACCGGTATGGGCAACTCGTCCCGGCCGTTCACCTGCGCCCATCCCGTCAGCCCGGGAAGCAGAACATCGACCCCCGCCTCGGCGCGCAGGGCGATCAAATCAGCCTGGTTGAACAGGGCGGGACGCGGGCCGACAAAACTCATCTCCCCCTTCAGGATGCTCCAAAGCTGGGGAAGCTCATCCAAACTCGTCTTGCGCAAAAACCTTCCCACCGGGGTGATGAAAACCTCTGCGGAGGCGAGCAGGTGGGTTGCCACCTGCGGGGTATCGACACGCATCGTCCGGAATTTCGGCATCGAAAATATCTTGTTGTGGCGGCCGACACGCTTCGACCAGTGGAGTGCCTGCCCGGGAGAAGAAAGCCGGATGGCGGCCCACAGAAACGCAAGAACCGGCAGCAAGGCCAGCAGGAGGGCCAGGGAGAAAAATAGATCAAACAGTCGTTTCATCCGCCCCCCTTCAGGCCGCCCGTCGGGCGATGAGCCCCAAAACCCGCTTCCTGACATCTTTGTCGAGCGATTTCCATTGAAAGAATGCCAGGATCAGAATACCCGAACCCGCGAAAAATACCGACCAGATGGCGAGGGAAGGAAAACGCGCGCAGACAAACAGCCCGAGACCCATCGCCCCGATTTGGGCGAGGGAAAGGAAAACCGGCACCAGCGGAATATCGCCTCCCAAATCTCTAAGGCAACGGCGGGCCGCAAAAAAACAGACCGCCGCAGCCAATCCCTCCCCGGCCAACAGACTCAACCCCGCAACGGATATTCCGCCCTTTTGCAAAAACAGCCAAGCCAGGGGCAAAGTCGCGAGGGCCCTCGCGAAAACCGCCATCGTCTGGGGCGGAAGGAGGTTCACCCCATGCAAATACGTCTGGAGCGGGGTCGCCCATTGACGGAAACAAACCGACACCACCACCAGTGCAAACAGGAGCGGGTCGAAAGGCAGGACTCCGCGCGTCCAAAGTGTGTAGAGCGGTTCGAGAACGGGGGCCCCGGCGCTGAACCCCAGGCAGACGAGGGTCCCCGCAGCGCACCACGCAAACCCGAACACCGCAGCAAGCTTCGACGGCTCACGCTGAAAATGGTATCGCACCACGTCGGGCAGCACCGGATACAAAATCACGGACACCCCCTGGAGGGCGGTGTTGGCGACCGTGCGGATTGTCGTGAATACGGCCACTTCGACCGGAGCGAGGATCGCCATCACCAGCAGGACGAGCCCGCTCGATGCCAGTTGCTCCACAAGGCCGTTGACCGTCAAAACCAGCGAGGCCCGAAAGTTCTTCCAAGCCAGCGGCAGGTCCCCTCCCCTCCACCACGGATACAGCTCCGGCCACAGCCTCCGGACATCCCAAAACATATAGAGGTTGCAGATTCCCCATGCCACGATTTGGGCCAGCATCGCTCCCGCGATGGAAGCGCCCAGAGCCGCAGCTCCCACCAGCGCCAAAAACCCCGCGAGGTAGTAGCAGATGGAGATCGCCTGCGCGCGGGCAAAAAGGCCTGCCGGCTGATACAGCCTTGCCAGAACACCTCCGACCGAACCCTGGGCAACCCAAAAAAGCAGGTAGGCAAAAAATGCGATCCGGAACCCCTCCCTGCCCGCCCCATCCGGCACCGGCCCGCTCAACCATTCCACCCTCCCGAAAAAAAACAGGAGAACGCCCGCCAGAAGCTCGACCATCGCGATGGCGAACGCACACAACACCCCCGATGCGAATACCGACCTCAGCCGCCGCCGGTCGACAACCCAATACCTGTTGAACAGGTTGCCCACGAAGCTCTGATGCCCGATGTCGAGCCTGGTCACGAGCGAAGTCGCCGCGATGACCGCCATCCACATCCCGTATTCCGACGGGCTCCAAAACCTCAGCAGGATGGGGACCTGCACAAGCGTCTGCAGCATGGACAGGAAAAACGAGACGCCGGCCAGGAGGGAACCCGACGCCACACGCCGCTCGACCGGAAGGGATTTCTGGATCAAATTCCCGTGCTTTCCTGCTGGGGCCGCGCCGTGAAAACCATCTGGTATCCGAACAGCCCGGGAAAGGCGGAGGATGCCCAGGCATCGACCGGCCTGGTCAGCGCCCGGGAAAAAAGGCTCCGCCGGAACGGGATCGGAAACGAACCCTCCGCCTCCGCGGTCACCACCTCAAAACCGGATGAAGCCAGCAGCCTCTGCGCGCTCGCGAAGGTATACCACCGGAAATGCGTGTTGTCCATCAGCCCGGACTCCTCGTATTCGAATCGCCCGGCCAACAATTTCCACCTGTTCTTGTAAAAGAGCATGTTCGGCAGCGCCACGACAAGCAGACCTCCCGGCACCAGCCGGTCGCGGATGTCGTGCAGCAGCTTGTTCGGCCAGCAGATGTGTTCGAGCACGTGCGAGCACAAAACGAGATCGTAGGAACCGGAAAGGCCCGCAGGAAGGCCCTGCTCCAAATTATGGATCACAACGCCGCGACAAAACTTCGATGCCTCGTCGCGCTCTGATGCGCTCAACGTAATCCCGTCCACAACTTTTCCCGCAGCCTTCAGAATCCTCGCGTTGTCTCCCGCCCCGCACCCCACATCCAAAACCGTTCCGACTGTCGCGGGAACGCGCCTGAGAACGGCGGCGTTGCCATCGTTCTTGTAGGATTTCTTGTCCGCCGATCCCATCGTCGTTGGCGTCATGGCTTGAGCCGGTAATACAGGCGCCCGTAAAATTCGCGGATCGCCGTCTCTGACACCTCCAGAGCCCCGGAGTTTGGAACCAGATCCATCAGGCTCACTGACGTCGGATGCGAACTCCTGAAATCGACGGGAAACGGGATGACTTCCATGCCGACCTTCTCGAAAAGGCGCTTGGCTCTCGGCATGTGGTAAGCCGATGTGACGAGCAAAACCCGGGGATTCCGGGACGGGACGTTTTCGGCTGGATGGAAGCGCTCGCGAAGCACTTGCGAGACGCCGACGGCCTCGTCCGCAGTGTTCAAGACTTTTCGGGTCGTCGCCAGCGCCGCCGCCGGAACCCCGAGCAATCGGGCCTGCTCGACGAGGACCGCCCCTTCGGGTTGTGCCGCCGCATCCCACGGAAGCCATCCCCCGGTAAAAATCAGCAAAGGGGCCTTCCCCGCATTGTATAACTGCACACCGCCAAAAAAGCGATCCGGGTCATTCCACTCGATCACCTTGGATTTCCCCTGTTCGTTCACCCCGGCCCCACTCAATACCACTATGGCATCCGCAGACAACGCTTCATCCGCCGTGAGCCGCTCCAGATTTCCTTCGAGGGAAGCGAACAGGTGTTTTGCGACAAGCGGCACGCTGAAAAAACACAACACGCACAAGCCGACGAAAACGACGGCCCTCCTTTTGAGAAGCAGGCCCGCCGCCAGCAGAAGAACTGCCAGCGTGAACGGCATGAAAAAAAGGGGAAGGATTTTGTGCAGGTAAATCATGGCTCCATGCCGGGACGGGCCCTGGGAACAACGGCATTGAAAAGAACGCCGGGGAAATGGGCGACCCCCAGTTTCAGTCTCGTGCCGTCCTGCTCCCTCAAGCCGCTGGCCATGTGACGGGTCCAGCGCAGGAGCAGGTTGAAATACTGCCTGAGCAGATAGTGCCGGGCACTCTGGCCGGTTCGCCTGCAATACAGACGGATCGCACTCTCCATCATCCTGTGCTGGATGAACACCTTCCCCCAGTCGAACCCGCGAAGCGGCGTGTCCCCTTCGTCCGTCCTGATCAAAGGGAGGTCCACATACGCCATGTCATGGCTCAGCGAAATTCGCATCCACATGTCCACATCCGCCCAGTTCCGGAATTCCTCGCGAAACGGCAGCAGATTTTCATACACGGACTTTCTCACCATGACGGTGCCCCAGATCGGCGAACTCCACTTGCCCAAAAAATGATTTTCAAAGAAGACGACCCCATCGCTGAGCGGTGGAATTTCCGTGTTGAGCCAGAATTGTGGCGGGGCATTCCCGGGGCGCGGCGACTCGAGCCCGCAGTAGACCATGCCAGCCGACGGGTTCCTGGCGAGTGCCTCCGCCCAAAGCTCGATGAGCCGGGGATCAAATTCGTCCGCGTCGTGCAGGTTGGCGATATAATCGCCTGTGGCCTGCGAGATCACCGCGTTGAGGTTGCCCGGCATGTTCAGGTTGCGCTCGTTCCGGTGGTAGACGAAATGCGGAAAAGCATCCTTCCATTTCATCGCAACCGCCGTGGGGTCGTTTGGCGAGCAGTCGTCCCAGAGAAAAACCTCGTCGGGCACCCGCGTCTGACGCGCCAGAGACTCCAGTGTCACGCCCAGCTTCTCGGGACGGTTGAAGTGCGTCATGCAGACGCTGATCCGTGGAGCGGTCATGGCCTGTCCGCTCCGACGCGCTCCAGGATCGAAGCCATCACCTCGTCATTGGAGAGCTTCAGCCCGACCACCCGCTTCTTTGCGCGGACGGCCATCCGCGCACACTCCGCAGGGTCGGCCAGCAGCCTGCGGCAAGCCTCCGCACATTCATCCGGAGTATTCCAGAAAACCGCCTCGACCCCCTCCCGATACATCTCCATGTGCTCCGTCGTTCGCTCAGCGCAAAATGCCGCCGAGCCGATGAATGGGATTTCCACGGATCGCTGGGTGTGCAGGTCCTGGTTTCCCTTGGACAGCAGGCCGATGGCGATCCGCGCAGATTCAATCGCTTCGACATATGCCCTCCCGTAAACCGACCCTCCCAGCCAGCGGCCTTTCAAGTCCGGCCACTCCGGCGAACGCCGCCAGCCATTGCCGAGAATGGAAAGCGACAAACCCCGCTGTAAAACTGCCCGCGCAAACGGGCCGCGTTCCGGCATCCAGCTCCCCACAAAAATCACGTCATGCACCTTCTTCGCTTCCGCCGCCCCGGGAGAAGGGGCATGCGCGACGGGATCGTAGGAAAAATAGACGCGCATCACGTCCTTTGCTCCGGCCCGACGTGCTTCGGACACATTCCCAACACGGGGAACAACCGTCAGATCGTGAAGGGGAAGGCATTGGCGGTAAAGGTCCCATTTTTTGTGGTCGCGGCTTTGAAACGCATTGTCGGTCATATAGTTGACCACCGGTGCGCGGGACTTTCTCAACCAGCGATAAAACGCGGGCGAAAGCTGCGCGCCGCAATCCACCCAAACCAAATCCCACGATTCATGCAGAAGCCGTGCGCGTAGCCGGGACGCCACAATGCCAGCAACGAGCCGGTATCCTGTCCGCACATTGAAGGAATCGAAAAACGGGATCCGCCCCTGCCCGGGAATAAGCCTGCCCGGATTCCATGCCGTCACCTCATGCCCCAGACGCCGCAATGCTTCGCGCCTCTGCGCGCATGTGCCGTCGGGCCAACTGTCTCCCAAATAAAGAATTTTCATTCCCAAAGCGACTGCACGGGCAGAAGGGTGAGCCGTTCGCCGAAGGAAACCACCTCCTCACCCGTGTAGAGCAGAACGCCCGCACGGAGCCGCTCGCCGAATTCTTCTGCCAACGACCGCAAGCCTCGAAAATCCTTGCTGGTGATCGTCGCACCGGCTTTTACCTCAACTGCGACAAGCCCCCCCCCGGGGCCTTCCATCAAGAAATCCACCTCTGTTCCGGCTGCGGTGCGGTAATGGTATAGCCCGGTTCTGAATGTTGCCGCCGCCCCGAGCTTCAGCAGCTCCATCCCCACGAAATTCTCCAGCAAGGCACCGAATCGGGAGCGATCCCGCATGAACGCACCGGCATCCAGACCGGCAAGGTGGGCGCACAACCCGGAGTCCGACAAAAGATATTTCGGTGACTTCACGAGTCGTTTCCCGCGATTTTCCGACCATGCCGGCAGGCGAACCAATAAAAAAAGAAGCTCCAGGAGCCCCATGTAGCGCACCAGCGTGGTGTGAGGAACTCCCAGAGCACGTGAAAGCTCCGCCTGGTTGACCATCCCTCCCGTCCTGCTCGCCAAAAGCGATAACAGGCGCGGCATGTCGGTAAGCCCGGCAATTTGCGACAAATCCCGGATATCGCGCTGAAGGATTGCGCTCACGTAGGCGGCAAACCAAGCCGCCCGCCGCCCCGGGTCTTTCCTTGAAAATGCCTCGGGAAATCCTCCTGCCAGCACCCGCTCCTCGATCGTCATTCCGGCAGCCTCCATGCGCCCGCTCGAAAACGGTTTCCCTTGAAACAGCTTTTCAACCAAATTCCCGCCCGCCCCCACGATTTCCGCCTGCGCCAACGGCCACAGCGTCAGAACCTCCATGCGACCGGCCAAGGACTCAGAAACGGAGGGCAGCAGCAGAATATTCGCGGAACCAGTCAGCAAAAACCTCCCGGGCCTCCTGTCCCGATCCACCTCCGCCTTCAAGGCGGGAAACATCGTCGGCACACGCTGGACCTCGTCAATAATCAGCCGCCCGCCCGATTTCAGCACTGCAACAGGATCCGCTGCAACCGCCCCCATCACCGCAGCGTCATCCATCGTGAAATACGCCCCGCCACCAAACTCCCGCACCATCGTCGTCTTGCCCGCCTGACGCGGCCCGTTAACGAAAATAACAGGCGTATCCGCCAAAGTTTCCTCCAAACGATTTCTTATTAATCTTCGATACATGGTTTAATTTTCACCACTTCGCGGTCAAAACCAAGTCAAATCGGCTTCGCGGGACGTCCGCATGCGGCAAGAATCGCCTCTCTCATTCCTGCGGCAGCCGCATCCAACGAATACTGCGCCGCACGCGCGCGGCAGGCCCCCGCATAACGCGCTTGGCCGCCTGGAAATTCGGCCATCAGAGAACCCAGGGCACAGGCCAGGCCCCCGGCATCCCCGGCACGAAAAACCCGTCCCGTCCCGGTGTCAGGAACGAGATCATCGTGGCATCCCACCGCATCGGAGACGACGGCTGGCAGGCCAAACTGCATCGCCTCGTTGACAACGAGCCCCCAGGTTTCCCGGGCTCGCGAAGGCAGGACGAATACGTCCCCGACAGCATAGGCCCGACCGATTTCTGCCTGATTCAAAAACCCGAGCATGTGGAGCCGGTCTCCCAGAACAGATCTCCCGGCATCCTCGACCTCCGTCCCGAGCGGGCCGCTTCCGGCCACCACAAGGTGCAGCGACGCCCGGTCCGGAAGGCGGCGGATGGCCTCGATAAGAACCAGCGGGTCTTTCTTCTCGATCAACTTTCCGCAAAACAAGAGCGCCACATCGTCTTTTCCGATCCCGAGGGCTTCCCGGAGATCGGCCCGCCGACCCATCCACTCCACCCTCTGTGATTCCACCCAGTCGGAATTCACGCAGAATGGCGACCAGGACATCCTCGATTCTCCGACGCCGAATTTCCGGAGATGCCTCTTCGCCCGCTCTCCGACAACCGCAAAGTGCGAAACCGAGCGGTAGAGCGACCGCAGGATCACCGCCCGGACAGCGCGTTTGATGCCACGGCTCCCATAGGCTTCATCCGAAGCATCGTGACGCATCACCACCCGCGAACCGACAACGGCAGCCGCTGCAGCAATCCCATACCAGAAGGCCGCATGGTAGGCGGTCATCACCACCGCATCCGGCCGCCCGGCCAGCAACGCTTTCACGGCCGACCTGGGCCCGGGCCGAAAAAAACTGGACCCGTCGACCTTCCCAAACCCATCGAGATACCGGAAGTCATACCCCTCGAGCAGAGGGACATCCCAGACAACGTCTTCCTCAAATTCCTTGTCGCGGTATCCCCGCACGCTGAAATCGCTCCCGTAATAAACCGTCACGCCCATGTCCCCGAACCCCGCCAGCTTGCGCCAAAGCGGAGCGTAATACTGGATCGGGTGGGTGTTGAAGACAGCCACCCGGATTCTTCCCGGGGCCGTCCCGGTGGACACGTGGCTTTTCAAGGGCGGATCAACGGCGGATTTTGCGCCGGATGGCACTCATCAAACATCGGGCGGAAAGCTTGATCCCCAGACCGCCGGTGAGGACATGCTCGAAAAAGTCCGCGCGCATGGCCGGGACGGCAATCAGGCCGGGACGGGCATAAAGCATCGTATTAAAGCGATACCAAGGCGGCAGGTCGGAATGGTCGAGCAGCCTGGGACGGATCGCGTCGAGGGGCTCGTATCCATGCCTCCGAAACTGTGCCGCCCACCAGTTCGCCCATTGCTCGTTCAGATGGTTTTGCCCGCCTTGTCCGGGAAATGCCGCGGAAAAAAGAACGGCGTCGCCGTGGCGGACCAGACAATCCACGAACTGCCCGGCACAGGAGAAGGGGAGGTGTTCCGCCACTTCCAGGCTCACGACGAGATCGAACCTGCGCCCAAAATCAAACGGCCTCGTGAGATCCGCAGCCCGGAAGCGGTCGCGCGGGATGCAAAGCCGGTCCGTTGTGAGGTAGTCCCCGTCCACCGCGAGGACATCCTCGACCCCGGCATCGAAAAACTTCCGCGAGAAGTGACCGAGCCCGCAACCGACATCCAGCACGCTTTTCGGACGGAACATTTCCATCAAACACCCGACGACAATCTCTGCGGAGCGCAGATCGTTGCCCAGCTCCTCGCTGGAATGCAGATAGGCAGGCGGGGATTGTGTCATGATGAGAACCAGCAGGCAGGCAAAATGCTAAGGATGCGCTACCAGGTGGGCCAAGCTGTCAACCAGTTTGTGCAAAACCACTTTTTTTGCGGCGTGATACTCGCAAATGGCATCCGTCACCCCCCGATGAATTCCAAAATCATGACACAGAATCTGAGTGTCCTTGCTGGCGACAGAAAGCGCCAGGTCGAGATCGCTTTTGCAGGCATGATACGAATGGTCCCCGTCTATGAAAAAAATCCCGATGTTTTTCGGAAGGTCGCGCGATGAAAGCTTGGCACTGTCCATTCGGATTGTTGTGAGACGGCCCGCCAGGCGTGCGGTGTTTTTTTGGAATTCTTCAAATGTGCTAAGTTTCTCCCCCATGTGAGGGGCCTTTCTGTCCTGAAAGTTGCTGGAGGGATCTTCGCACATCCCCTCGTTCATCCAAGTATCGATGCAAATAAGGGGCGTGGCGAAATTCTCCGTCGCGGCCGCCATAACCGAGATCGAGGCACCGATCCAACTCCCGATTTCCACGATCGAAGAACCCTTCGCCAGAAGCCGGGCTGTCCGGAACAGGCTGATTCGTTCCCTGTAGGACATGTGGGTGGGAATGCGAAGTGGCCCGAACCCGATAATCCGGGCGGCGTAGAGATGTTGCAAGATTTTGTCCGGCGGGATCATACCCGTATTTGTCTGTTCTTGTTGTTCATGTGATGTCGAAATCAGGCGATATCAAACGCTTTCTCTGTCATCGTAACGCGCCCGGTTCCGGGACCATGTGAAATCGAGATATTTTGAAACGAGCAAGCATAAAACCGCCGTGGCCAGCAGTTGCTTCGGCGTGTCGTAAAAAAACGTCCACCAGGTTCCGAGGACAGTCCCAAACGGCCTACTCCAAAAAAAAGTCAGCGTGAAGAGAAGCAAGACCCAACCCCAGAGGGTCCCGCGCCGCCACCAGGTCAACATCCACCGTACGAGTGCCCCGTAGATGCCATAGGCGGCCAGAACAACGAGGGGAATGCCCGCCCATCCAAACCTCCTGTAAGCATCGGCTGTCAGCGAAATGCTCATGCCGACCACCTGTGTCGGAGGAGTCCCGTAGGTAAGGATGATCGCCTCCGCATCCAGCAGCCTCGGTTTGTTCCTCGCGAGTGTCGTGGGGATCCACGTGAGTGGGATGGCCCCGAAGCCGGAAAAGCCGGCGTGGGCCACCGGCACCGGTGTCTTGGCGAACACCAATGCGTCTTCGACCCCCAAAAACGAATACCCGAAATCGAAAACCGTTTCGGGCCTCCACTTCGAGCTGTCCCAGTGGATGACGGAGCTGCCGAATGCCCGATACCTCGCCGAGACATCGCTTGCCCTGGACCGGTTGTATTCGTCCGACTGGCGATAAACATAAACCGCAAAAACAACGACAAACCCGGCTGCGGCGAGCGACGCGAGAACCATCTCGGTTTTCCACGTGCTGGAGGATCTGAAAAAGTAATATCCGGCCAACATGAAACAGCACGGGTAGAGGAGGTATCCCCTGGATCCGGTCACGAGCGCGGCGCAGAAATACGCGCCCACGAGAATGGCGACAACCGTTCTCCCCGCCCGTTTTTTGGCCCACAGCCGCGGCACGAAAACAAAACCGAGCATCCCCCATTTGGGCGCGATGGCGAACAGCAACCGCACGCAGGTCTGCAAGGCGTCAGGCTCGTGGAGAGCCGCGTTGAACTGGCCTTTGTCTTCGAGCCCGACACCGATCCGGATCAGGACCATTCCCGCGCTGATCAGAAGGAGCACCCAGCCCATCACGTCGATTTCGCGTCGCAAATTTGGCCGCATGCCTCCGAACAACGAATCGCCCGTCAGCCGCGGGACCATCCTGAAGCCGCCGTAATAATACCCGATCCACGTCAACGGAAAGGACGCGAGAAAAACAAACTGGATCGTCCTCAGGGAGGGGTGCCAGTCCGCCACGCCGTAAATCGTCATCCTCAGCGCGTTGGGCACCTGCCAGTCCATGATCGGGATGCCGATCCCGACACCGAGCGCAGCCCAGCATGTCACGGCCGTGAACGGAGGAAACAACATCCGGTCGATGAGCCGCCGTTCCAAAAAAAATGCGACGAATGCGGTGGAAATGCAGAGCGGGGCAAGCGCGACGACCGGCGAGAGCGGCCAGAGCGAAATCCCGGCGCAGACTGCGGCCAATACCGTCATCTGCGGCCGCATGATGATCCAGGAAAGAACAGGAAAACTCCTTTCGAATTCTTTCGCTTCGCCAAGTGGTCGAAGGAGATGGAGGATGCGGTTCATTAGTCTGTTTGCAGGCTTCCAGCGCGTGCTTTTCTATCAATGCTTATGCGGGATTCCCGCAGTGGCCTCCCATGCATTTGTGCAAATAGTCCGCCAGCAGGGTTTCCAGCCTTGCCGAGGCAAAATCCCCGATGGCTCGCCGTCTTCCCGCCTGCCCCATTTTTCTGCACAAGCCCGGGTCTTCAAGCAGTTGGACGAGGCATTTTCTGATTTCTTCCGCATCGCCGGGAGCGTGAAGAAGGCCGGTCTCGCCATCCAGAACCGCATCGGTGATGCCATAGATCCGCGATGCGACGGACGGTAATCCCGCCGCTGCAGCTTCGATGAGAACAGACCCGAATCCCTCGCGATAACTCGGAAGGCAAAAAATGTCGGCGGCGGCCATGTAATGCTCCACGTGGTTGGAATAGCCCACCGCATGGATGCCCGGGGATTTGTGATCGGCCAGGAGGTTTTCTTCATCCGGCCCCACTAAAATCATTTGGAGCCCGCGATAGCCGGATTGGAGGGAAGAAAACGCTTCGAGCAAATCGAGGACGCCTTTTTCCCGCTTCATGCGACCCGCATATAAAAGGCAGGGGCGGTCCGGGTCGATTCCCAGTCCCGCGCGAATGTTCTTCCGCGCATCGGAATCCGGGCGAAACTTTTCCACGTCCACCCCCGAAATCGAGCCATGCCCGAGAACCTCGATGCAACCTGTTTTCGCGATCCCCTCCGCGACAAGGAAATCCCTTTGCGAGGGACTGTCGGCGAGCACATGCGTCGCGCAGCTGGCGATCACCCGATCAACCGCTTTGAGGACCGTCCGGGGGAGCCCTTTTTTGTTTGCCCAGACCTGCCCGGTAAAACAATGAACTCTCACGGGGACGCCAGCTGCAAGCGCGGCCGCCATGCCCAGCAACCCGCCTTTTGGCGTGACGGTCAATACGACTTCGAATCGCCGGTTCACGTAGATTCTCCAAAGCCTCCAACACGCCAGCATGTCATGGCAGGGGGAAATCGCGCGGCGGATTTCCACGCCGAGCAATTCCACATCGTCCGGGAGCGAGATGGAAATGTCCGACTCTTTCCTGTTCACGCAGACGACCACGCGCATGTCCCGGGCGAGCCGCTTGATATGCCCGAGCAAAAATGCGTTCAAGACGAACGGGCTCGTCAGCGTGATGCACAGGGACTTCACCGGCATCTTTCAGCGGCCCGCTGGCAGGGCATCGAGTTTGGCGGTGTCCGCGCAGATCGCGGGAATATCAGGCTTCGCGTCTTCATCCCCGGGCAGGATTTCGACATGGCTCATGGAGAGTCCGGATGGCACGAGCAGGTCCTGCATGAGATCGGAGAGCACCACGCCGCTTCCGCTCCCCACATTGTAGACCTCCCCCCTTTTCCCGTGCTCCATGATCCGGACGTAAGCCTTCACGGCATCGCTGACGTGAAGGTAGTCCCTGAGCGACGCCAAGGAACGCACGCGGATGGTTTCCTGCAGGCCCTGCCGGACACGCTCGATCTGTTGGGAGACGCGGCCTGGAAAGAGCGAAGGCGGGCATCCGGGCCCAAACAGATTGAAGGTCCTCGCCATCACGATGTCCACACCGTGATTCCTGACATAATAGTCCATGAGCACGGACTGCATGACCTTTGTCAGGCCGTAGATGGAAGCCGGTCGAAGCGGGCAGGTTTCAGAGACCGGCCCGCCAGGAGCAAACCCGTATTCCGCAGCGCTCCCGACGAGCAAAACGCGGCATTCAATCCCCAGCGCACGGAGTGAGTCGAGCAGGCTGCGGGTGGTGGTGACATTCGAATGAAAGTCCGTTTCCCAAGAATTCGTAAAGCTGCCGATGCAGTGAAAAATCCCCGTCGGCAGAACCTTTTTGAGCAGGCCTCCGACCATGTTGGGATCGGAAAAATCGCAATCCACGATCCCCGGCCCCCGTCCTGCCGCAACCACATCGCATCCACCCCGCTCGCGGAGGAGCCCGCAAAGGTGACGTCCGGTAAACCCGGCTGCTCCGGCGACAAGAAATCTGTGTCTCCGGTTCCCCGTGCCGCGCATTTCCGGCGTCACAGCTTCCACAACTCTTTGAGACGGGCGAATTCCTGGTTCGCGAGATCGTAATCCTCCGGGCGCCCGATATCGAGCCAGTAGCCGCTGAACGGGACCGCCTCGATCCGCATGCCATCGCGGATGCCGTCCAGCATGAGGTTGTCGAAACCGTAAGGCACCCCGCGCTCGAGTGCTGAAATCACGGAACGGTTGATGCAGTAAACCCCCATGCTGACGTCAAAGTGAAAAACCGGCTTTTCCTCAAAGCCCGACACAGCACCATTTCCGTCGATATGCAGAACCCCGAAATCACTGTTCACCGAACGCTTGTATGCGGCGACCGTGACCATGTTTCCGTTCTTTATGTGGTGCTCGAGCAGCGCCCGGCAGTCCAGATCGCACAGCAGGTCGCCATTCATCACGAGAAAGTTTTCCGGCAGATCCTCGATCAGGGTCAGCGGGCCGATTGTGCTCAGCGGGGTCTCTTCGAAAGAATAGTCAATTTTCAGCCCCCACTGCGACCCGTCTCCACAGTAGGCCCGAATCAGATTGGCCTTGTGATTGACAGCGAAGGTCAGTCGCGAAAAACCGGCTTTCGCCAACTGGCGGATGATCACTTCAATGATCGGCATCTCGCCGCCAACCGGCACGAGCGGCTTCGGGAGTGTGATGGTGTATGGCCGGAGGCGGGTTCCCTTGCCGCCCGCAAGAATGATGGCTCTCATGGTGAAACTATCGGATCACAAATTATAAATCCCGGCTTTGTAGCGGGCGAGGTTCTCCGGGACCCGGAACCAGGCAACCGTCTCTTCGAGCCCCTGCCGGAGCGAAACCCGGGGAGCCCATCCGGTGAGCTCACGGATCTTTTTATTGCATCCAAGAAGCCGCTCGACTTCCGACTTTTCGGGGCGCAACCGGCTGGGTTCCGTGATGATCCGGGCCCGGGGATTGATCTGGGAAACCAGCTCGCGCGCGACGTCCCCGACCGAGTGCTCCTCGCCGCTGGCCAGGTTGATTTCTTCGCCGACCGTGGCATCGGACTCCATCGCGGCAATGAACCCGGCGGCCGTGTCCTTGACATAATTCAGGTCCCTTGTCGGCGAAAGGTTCCCCAGGCGGATCTCGGATTGCCCGGAAAGAAGCTGGGTGATGACCGTCGGGATGAACGCTCTCGCGGACTGTCTTGGGCCATAGGTGTTGAACGGACGGAAGATCGTGACGGGCAGGTCGAACGACCTGAAAAATGACTCGGCCAGGCGGTCCGCCGCAATTTTTGTCGCGCTGTAAGGGCTCTGCCCCTGAAAGGGGTGGCTTTCATCGATCGGGACGTATCGGGCGGTCCCATAAACCTCCGAGGTGGACGTAACGACCAGCTTTTCGGCCCCGTGGTTTCGCACCGCTTGAAGGACGTTCAGCGTCCCTTTGATGTTCGTATCCACATACGAATCGGGCGAGTGGTACGAAAAGGGAATGGCAATCAAGGCGGCCAAATGAAAAACCACATCGCACCCCTTCATGGCTTCCGCCACACCGTGCGGATCCCGGATGTCCCCCGAAAAAACATCGAGCTTGGAAGCAATCCCGCCTGGCAGGTGCTCCAACCAGCCCCAGGAGTTGAACGAATTGTAGAAGACGAACGGACGCACGTCCGCACCGTGCGCCAAAAGCGCCTCCACAAGGTGGCTTCCGATAAACCCATCCGCTCCAGTAACCAAAACTTTTTTTCCTGAGATTCGCATGTGTCGGATTCTTGAAGTTGGCGGACCTTTCCTCGAAGTCTGCGCGGTCCCGGGTCAAATGCAAGAGAGAGCGTGCCGGGCCGGTCGCGCGCTTTTCAAAGGCCCGGAACATCCCTCCGGGCCGGACGACGTTGGAGAACGTCCCGCATCCCATCACAAACCCCCAGAAATGCGCCGCCGCTCCGGCTCGTCAAGGAATGGAGGACAAACCCGAAATTCAGCCAGACGTAGGCGGCCCGGGACAGGGCCGTCCGGGCGATATTTTTGCGGTAGTGATAATTGTAGAAAGCCACCTTTCCCGCGAAGTTTCGGCGGACGCTTTGACGCTCCGCCGGAGAGGGGTAGTGGAAAACTTTTGCTGACGGCTCGATCACCATTTGCCAGCGCTTCCCGAGCCTGTAGGAAAAATCAACATCCTCGCCAACACACGGGCCGGTGAGGTTTTCGTCAAAATGGAAGGACCCGAAGACTTCCCGCCGGTAGGCGCTGACCCCCGGCAATGTGTTGGTGCGCCTTAAACCGACCCCGGGGCGAAGGAATGCCTCCTCGCGGATTTGCCGGAACGGCCCAAGATAGAAAAACCGGAAAAAGACCCGCTTGAGCGCGCTGACCCTCCTCGTCGGCTCAATGACCAGACCGGATGCCCCCCCCACGTCCGGCGAATGAAAAACCGGCAGCAGGTGCTCGAAATAATCCGGCGCGAGCACGGCATCATCGTCCAAAAACTGGATCAGTTCCCCGCTCGAAATGCGGACACTGCGGTTGCGCGCCGCAGTGAGCCCTCTGTCTTCCGGGGCGTGGCGGTAGATCAGATGCGGTTTATTGGGGCAACCCTCGAACGCTTTCTCCAGCAAGCCGACGTCCGAGCGTTGCGCCGAACCATCGACAACGACGACCTCCCGGACTTTCACCGTCTGGGAACCGACGGATCTCAGGGCGTCCCCAATAGCCTCCGCCCGACCTTTGGTTGGAATGACCACCGAAATGGCAACACCGGTTTCGCTCATTCGAAAATCCCCCTGAGGTCTTGCCGCATCAACTTCTGTCGCGTGAACCGGGGTTCTGCTTCCTCGCCGGGTCCGGATGGCACCACCGCCTCCAATCCCAGTCGCCCGCAAGTTTTTCCGAAAAAACGGATCCCAAATCGCCGGACCAAATGTCCGTGCGGCTCAACAGCAGCGGATCACGGCCAAACGTGTTAATGTCGAAGCGGCTGGTCGCGCCAATCCGGAACCCGGCCTCCGCCGCCGCATCCCGGACGCTCCTGTTGACGCTGCCGTGGGGATACGACAGCGAATCGACCTCGTGCCCCAGGAGATCCTCCAGGCAGGATTTGCTTCCCGTCAATTCTTCCTTCAGCCGCCGTGCCCCGCATTCGGCCAGCGGAACATGCGTGACTCCATGCGCGCCGATGGTCACCCCGTCCAAGCTGTCGAGATCACGGAGATCCTTTTCGCTCAAGTATCCGGCCTCCTTCCGCACGACCGGCCCGGTCGTCACAAAAACTGTGAACGGGATGCCCAACCGGGCAAGAACGGGCTGCGCACAGGTGAGGTTGTCCCTGTATCCATCATCGAACGTCAGCATAATCCCCGGTTTCGTGCCGTGGAGCGCGTCCTCGTCGAGCGGCATGATGTGTTCGCGGTATTTCGCAGCGAGGATGCGCATGTGAGATTCAAAGAGGGCCGGCGCGATATTGTATAAACCGCGCAGATCACCCGGGACAGGAGTTCCAACCGCGTGATACATGAGGATTCTGTGACCGGTTCCTCCACTCACCAGAGGGCGGGCTGCCCTGTAGCAGGTGGTCAGGCAGCGGTTTGCCATTGCGGAAAAAATGGCGGGTCCCTTTCTCACATCGAACGGATCCGCCACTTCACGGCAAAATTCGCGAACCTCCGGAGAAGCGGGAAGCTCGCTGTATCCCATTCGCCGAGAAATTTCAGATCCTCCGCGCCGGTTCCTTTTTTGAAATCGTAAACCCCCTTGCCCCGCTCGGGATCGACCCCGCTCATGTCATACCATTTCACGCCGAGGCCGATGCAGCGGTTCATTAATTCCCAGAACGCCGCGTGGGACGCATAAACTTTGCGGCCGACAGTCGATGTCGCGGCGAAAATGTCCCACCCCCGGTCGCCGAAAAGAAGCGCCCCCCGAAACGCCAGTAAATTCCCGTCGCCGTCGTCGCAGCGAACGACCACACATTGTTTTCCAAATCTGTTCAGGATCGAAGCCAGGGCTTCCCGCGAAAATTGCTCCCCGAGCGATTTGTATTCCTGCATCTCGAGATAGACGCGATGCATTGTCTCCGGCTCCGGGGATTCCCAGAGCCGCACGGTATTTCCCTGCTTCTGGGCGCGCCGCAGGTTTCTTCCCCAATTCTTGCTCGTCCGCCCGACCCGCTCGGCCTCGCTGCCTGCCGGGATGTATGCCGCGGAGAGACCCGTGTGCAGGCAGGATTCCGGCCTGCGCCAATACGCGGACATTTCCTGCACTTCAAGCGGATCATCGGGTCGCATGTTGTTGGCGCGGCAATACAGCAACCGGCAGCCAAGAGCTGCCTGCAGGGCTTTCGGGAATTCGCCCGCCCAAATCGCCGGCGCTCCGACCGGCCCGCCGGGGATCCACGCAAATTTGATTCCGAGCGGGAGGTGGCGGACGAGCACCTGAGCCGCGCAGACCACGCTGCCATTTTCCTCGCCGACCATGCGGACCGGGCACCATCCGAACGCCCCCCGGTGTTCACCCCAGGAGAAGCTTTGATAGACGGTGTAGTCTGGAAACTTCAGCAGGTTTTCGTCCCACTCGTCCCCGATCCCATCCCATGTTTTCCAAGTCAGCATAAAAAATTCACCCAATGAACATCCCGGTAATGCCGGGGAGCATCCGCAGCGACCGCCTCGGGTAATTCGGGCCAGAACGCGCAATCGAAACCCATCCTACGCATGCGCGCTGCCACAATGCTTGCCGTGTGGCTCTCCGCGCGAAACGGAAACCCGTAGGGAACGGTTCCATCGGGAAGTTCGGAAAATACCGGGCTGATGTCCGTTCCCTTGAGGCATTCCGCCACCTCGAAATAGAGTCGTTTGCGCCTTTCCTCTTCGCCGGTCCTGTCCTGCCTGCAGAGTTGCCGGAATGATTCCCGGTGCATCCCCGGCGGCCCGGGGATCACCCGCTCGCAATCCGGCCCGGTCTCGGGAAACGGGCTTCCCGTGCGAAATGTTCTGACCGCACGGGCCGCCGTCTCGCCAAATGTTTTCAGCGGGACTCCGGTTGTTTTTTGGATGCGGCGGAAGGCTGCTTTGATCCTGTATCCCAGCGGCAGCGGGTCATCCCGAAAATCGGGCGACGGACTGTGATCATCCTGAAGTCCGTCCCGATTCAGGACGAGGGCCCCTCCATCCGGCAACGGGAATGTTTTTCGGAGGCTCAGGATTCCCATGTCTCCCCGGCGACCGAGAAGTTCTCCTTGCGCATCCCGGCTCAGGAACCCGTGCGCGTTGTCTTCGATCAAGACGGCGTGACACGCGTCGCAATACTCGTGGAATGGTGCGAGATCCTGCGGGAACCCGAAATAGTCCACAGCCAGAACGGCCTTGACGTTGGCTGCGGCCGGAAACGAAACCGGCTCCAACTGCTCGTCCACAGGATAAAAGACCGGGTGCGCCCCCGCGAGGTGGACCGGCGCGAGCAGCTCCCGGCAGATGAACTCCGGCAACATCACGGCATCGCCCGGACGCACGCCCGCCAGCTTCAACCCGCGCAGCAGCGCGTGGCGCGCCAGGCCGAACACGAACACGTTCTCCCCCCATTCGGCTCCCAGCGGGTATTCCATCAGCTCACGAGAATTTTTTTCCTGAAGAGATTCATCAGGATGGCCGCATAGGTCCTGGCGAAGAACGGCCAGGTGGAAACTGCCTTCCAGAAATACCGCCAAGCCTCACGGTGGTGGCCATCGTCCTGAAGACCCCTGGCCCCGCCGTAATATGCGATCGCCCGCCTTTTTCTGACCTGCCAACCTGCGAGGTTTTCCGGGCCGGATGAGAAGTGGCGGTCGAGCACGGCCAGCACGGCATCGGTGTGACGGATGACCCCGCGCGTCTGGTTTCCCGAGTGGATGGCATATTCTCCAAGAATTTCGCGCACGAATCCGATCCGGGCTCCCGCCTTCGCCAGCCGGAGCCAAAAATCATAATCCTCCGCAGTCACGATTTCCGCATCCTCCGAAAACCCCCCGACCGCCCTCGCCGTTTCCGCCTTCATCACGACGGCCGAAGTGGACAGACAATTTCCGTCTAGAAGCAGGGAGCGGTAGGTCGCGCGCTGCTCCGGGCCGTAGAAAACCTGGCGGTCCCTTTCATTTCCGAGCCACCTCTCCCCGTGGCACACGAGGTCGAACTCCTCACGAAGCAGCCCCGCGCACCGCTCCAATTTCTCGGGATACCAGCGGTCGTCGGAGTCGAGAAAGGCGACCCACTCACCTTGGGATTCGGATATCCCGAGGTTGCGGGATGCGGCTATCACCCCGTGGTTGTTGATCTGCAACAGGCTGATTCTGGGGTCGTTGAGCCCTGCAACCACCTCCGCAGTGTTGTCGCCGGAGTGGTTGTCCACCACGAGGGCCTCCCATCTTGTGTAGGTTTGCCCGATGACGGACCGCAGCGCCTTCCCCAGAAAATGGGCGTGATTATACGTGGGGATCACGACCGAAACCAACGGTTCGTCGGAATCGTCCCTCATGAGCGCGAAAGAGCGGACATCTGATAGTATTCGAGGAGCCGGTCAATTTCTTCCTCCTGCCGCCGGGGCACGGCGATCCCCGCCCGGAGGAGAGCATCCGAACGAAAATCGAGAGCGGGGCTCACATCTTGAACGACCTGGCAGGGCCTCTCGATTTCAGGGCTAAACCCGAAAATCCGGTGGCAGCGTTCTTGGACCGTGACAGCGACTTCCCAGATGGTGGGGGCCCATCCTCCCCCGAGATTGAAAACGCTACCCGAGGGAACAGGCTCCGGTAATCCGGTCAGCCGATGGATCGCCTCGACAGCACCGGAAATGGAGATGAAGTCCCGCCTCTGAGCACCGCTCGTTTTCAATACCATCTTGCGTGTTTCAACTGCCTGGCGGCAGAGGTCGTTGATGGCCAACCTCCCGCACTTGGTCTCATCGCTCGCCGGCACACCAAAACCGTTCGATAGCCGGACGACAATTCCCCGCATCTCGCGGTTCTTTGTCCCCTGGATGACTTCCTTTTCGCCGGCAGAGTTGCTGGCTGCATAAGGATGGGGGTTTCTTGGGATCGAGTCCTCGGTAACGACCCCTTCGAGCGGAGCAGAATAAACGTGCGCCGTGGAGAGAAAGACAAACATCTTGACCCGGTTCCTGCAGGCCGCTCGGACAAGCCTCGCCGTTCCGAGTCGGTTCATTTCAAAAGCGCCGCCAGGATCCGCCGCGCAGTCGGCGGCATCCATCCCGGCCGCATGGATGACCACGTCGGTTTCCCTGCAGGCGTCGGAAAGCGAAACATCATCGTCCCAGACCGTCTTTCTCACCTCCGCCCGGGGAAGCCATGCCGGATGCGGGCGAGCGCTCCTGGAGCCAAGGACAACCCGATGGCCTGCCTCATGCAAATAGTGGGCCATTCTCCCGCCCAAAAACCCGAACCCGCCGGTGACAAGATAGGTCATTCCATTTCGGAGAATCACCAGGCTGCCGGAAACCGGACGCCAACGCTGTCTTCGGAAACGAGTTCCCCTTCCGCCGGATCATGCGGAAGATCCGTGCAGTTTGCCAACAGCGCCGGATCAGCACCCAGGCATTGGAAACCGTAGTGAAGCATCTGGGGAATGGTCAGGCGAAAATATCCGTCCGGACGCCCGAGATCAAAATGCTCGACCAATCCCCGCGTCGGAGAGTTTTCGCGCGAATCGAATACGGCCACCCGGATCCTCCCCGCCGGCACGACAAAGTTTTGCGTCTGGAGTTTGTGTCGTTTCCAGGCTTTCAGCACGCCGGGCAGCACTTCGGAAAAGTAAACCTCGCCGAAGCGGGAAAACCCGGGCTCGTCGCAGCGGAGCATGCGCAACAAAGTCCCCTGGTGGTTTTCAATCAGTCGGAGCGGCGTCAGGATCACCCCGTCTATCTCGGTTTCACTTTTCATGTTTTCATCCAGACGGCATCCCGATCTTTGGCCAACGCACAATATTGACGGATTTGCCCCGAGGAAAACGAAGTGTCGGAGATGCGGTTCCGCGACCACTCCCGATACCAGTCAACCGTCAGTTCGACCGTCTGGAAAAACTCCAGCACGGGTTTCCATTGGAGATAAAAGAGCGCCTTGTCGCAGTTGAGCTTCAGGAGCGTGGCCTCGTGTTCGCGCTTCCCGGTTCCCGGGGGTGCATCCCAGCGCAATTCGGGCCAGCGTTGGGCCATGGCTGCAAGCAACTCTCCAACCGAATGGTTGACTGTGGCGTCGGGCCCAAAATTAAATGCCTCTCCATGCAGATCTTTTTCGGACTCCGCCAAGCGGGCGGCCAAGTGGAGATATCCGCTGAGCGGTTCGAGCACATGTTGCCATGGACGCGTCGCGCCGGGATTACGGACGACCGCCTGTTCCCCGCGCGCCAACGCCCGCATGCAGTCGGGAACAATCCGGTCTTCGGCCCAATCTCCTCCCCCGATGACGTTTCCCGCCCGCGCGATGGCAACGCGGATGGGGCTCGTTTTGAAAAATGAGTGCCAGTAGGACTGCGCGATAAGATCTGCACAGCTTTTCGACGCGCTATACGGGTCATGCCCCGCCAACGCATCACATTCGCGATAACCCCAGCACCACTCGTCGTTGCGATAGGCCTTGTCGCTGGTGATCATCAGCGCGGAGCGCACGGATGGAGAATTGCGCAAACATTCCATCACGTTCACCATTCCCATCGCATTGACTTCGAATGTCGACGCCGGGTCATTGTAGGATTTTTTCACCAACGCCTGGGCGGCCATGTGAAAAACAAACTCCGGCTGGAATCTCTGAAAAACCTCGAACAGGCGGGTGCGATCGCGGACATCTCCGGTGAAATGTTCCATCTGGCCTTGGAGGCCGATCAAATCGAAGTGCGAGTGGGAGCCCACGCTTCCCAGGGAATATCCCGCCACTTCGGCACCGAGCTCCCTGAGCCACAGGGAAAGCCAGGAGCCCTTGAAGCCGGTGTGGCCGGTCACCAAAACACGCTTGCCGGAGTAAATCCTATTGAACATCGTTTTTTTCCATTGTTGGTTTCGGGGATCCGTCTGATGAAAAACCGGCTCCAGCCGACACGGATTCCAGAGCAGCATGGATCCGGGCAGCCAGATAGGCGTTTCCCTCTACAGTCAGATGGATGGTATCGACAAAGAATCCCGGCTCTATGCCGTCCAGCGTGCAGATATAAGGGATGTGCCGTTCGCGTGCGACACGTTCCTGGATCCGGTAAAGGTCGATCTGCCTGACGGCCTCGGGCCACCTCGGGTCAGACCAGGAGATCGTCCTTTTCGCACCGTCGTAGTCCCCTTTGCCCAACAACCCCACAGTCTCCTTTTTGAATGGCCAGAGTTGCTGGACCATCAACGTGGCGGGGATGTTGCGCAGGTTTTGCTCATACAAGGACTCCCAGGGATTCACTGAGGGAAATGGATCGTGAATCTCGTGGCCGAACAGCTTGACTTGAAGAAAGCGATATTCGGCCTTCTTCAAGATCAGCCACAATTTCATGAAATCCCGGAAACCTCCCGCGTGACGTTCCGGTCCGGGGTACCGGTTGATATTGTAACCAAGCCCGTGATCGTTGCGGCCCGCGTAGTAGACAAGCACGGGCGCGGAAAGTTTTTCTCTCTCGATCAGGGCGACATGGTTTTGCGACGTCGCGCCGGATAAGCCGACATTGAGGACGCTGACGCCCCGGAGCCTGGCGAGCTGTGCGGGCCAGGTATGGTCGTCGTCAACCTCGAGACCCATTGTGGAGGATTCTCCAAGCGCGATAATATCGGGGTTGCACCCCTCTCCACGGAACCCTTCCGGCCCTATCTTGTAGGTGATGTCTCCCCGTTTGTAGGTGCCCGGTCGAAATTTGAAATACCCGTCAAATTGGGCCACGGGAAGTTCGTAGCCCGGCACCTTCTCGAAAGGCAGGACGAGATAGGAAAATCGAAAAAACACACACAGCGCAAAAAGAGCCGCGCCGAGGTTGATGAGGATGAAGACTGCTTTACGCTTCATTTTGGTGGCGGTGATGCACGGGCAATACCCGGCGAAACCGATAGAAGAGCGCCAGAGGTTGTGGGCGGGGGAAACAGCGGGACACGGGCGGGTTATCCGGTCCAAGGAGCGCGTCCCGAAGCCCACATTTCCTCGAGGGCATGCTTGTCCCTCAGGGTATCCATGCACTGCCAGAACCCGTCATGACAATACGCCATCAATTCGCCCCTCCTCGCGAGCCGTTCAAGCGGCTGCCGCTCCAGCATGGTGTGATCCCCTTCGATACAATCGAAGATTTGCGGTTCGAAAACAAAAAACCCGCCGTTGATCCAGCCTTCTCGCGCCTGGGGCTTTTCCTCAAAAGACAGAACCCGGTCCCCCTCTACCGCCAATTCCCCGAACCTCACGGGTGGCCGCACGGCGGTGACTGTCGCCAGCCGTCCGTGGGATTTGTGAAACTCCACGAGCCGCGAAAGATCGATGTCTGAAACACCGTCTCCGTAAGTGAGGAGAAATGTCCCCGTTGGCCGCAAAAGCTCTTTCAGCCGCAGAAGGCGCCCGCCGGTCATGGTATCGGCTCCCGTGTCCGCCATGGCCACCGTCCAGTCTTCAACCATGGGGTTCCTGTAGCTCACGGAATTCGATGCGAGAGCGACTGTCAGGTCGCTTTTCCTCGCGTGGTAATTCAGGAAGTAATCCTTGATCACATCGCCTTTGTAGCCGAGCGCCAGCACGAAATCTCCGAACCCGAAACGCTCGTAGATTTTCATGATGTGCCAGAGGATCGGGCGATTTCCGATTTCGACCATCGGCTTCGGTTTGAGTTGTGTTTCTTCGCTCAGGCGTGTGCCGAGCCCGCCGCACAGGATAACGGTTTTCATGAATAAACTCCTGGAGATGTCGGTTTGGCGGCGGAGTCCGCCGCCGTAGGGGGCCCGTCCAAAATATTCCGCCAGCCGCGCATTGCCGGATCGAAATGGAAATAATCCTCGCCGTCAAACTCATGCGCTCCAAACCTGACAGCATGGATCGCTTTCGAGAACTCCGTGCTGTCGGTTACGAAATGGGCACCTTTCCGGTTGCGGAGAGGACTGTAGTTCAGATCGTGGTTTGGATACAAAACGATCACCGGTAGCCGGGCCAGATAGGCATCCAAGGCCGCAGAGGTGATATTGCTGGAATAAGCCGCGTCATGGGAAGCAAGAAGCTCCCCGATAGGCTCCGTTGTAATGTTCATTTTCAACCCACTGTATCGGGAAAGATCCGGCAGATAGTTGGGATGAGGCTTGAGCGTGAATTCGATGTCCGGGGCCAGTGCAAGCGCGGAGGAGGCCAGGAGATCCAGCATACGGGCGGTTTCAGCAGGGAGGTAGTCTCCGAGGACCAGGACTCGAAAAACGTCGTCTTTAAGTTTTGGTTCAAATTTGCGCGATTTGCAAAATGGCTGCAGGTAACCGAATCGCAAAGCCTCGCACTCGCAAACCTCAAAGGGAATTCCGGCCCCTGCGATAGCCTCGCGCATCCCCTTGCCGTTGACGGCCACAACATCGGGCATTGGCCTGGGATATGAGGAGGAAGGGTCGCTTCCAAATCCGAAATACCGGAGATCCCAGAATCTGATTGTGGAGTGCGCGACCCCGACCATCTTCCCATGTCCGTGCCTGCGCCAAGCATGGACACATGCCTGTTCCCACGGTTGGTTTTCCCACAGAAAAAGTCCGAGCGATTGGTGCGGGACGACCGAGAGGGCAGCGTCGAAAAGCTCTTTCCAGAAAAGATTCATCACAGCCCGGCTGCCTCGCAGGGTCGAATTCCAATCGGTTGATATCAGTGGCCAAAGGCCAAGCGAGCCTTCGCGGGTCGTTCGCAAGGCAGGGCCGAGTCGCCAGGAAACAAGAACCAGACGGATCCAGTTTCGGAGCGTTCTCATCACGACATCCCAGGAGAGAAAGTCGTCAATGAACGCATGTCGTTCGTGGCCGACCGCCCCGGTGTTAAAATTCTCCAACAGGGTCAATGCGTCTCCCGCTCCAGGGACGGCAGGGTGCGGGTAGAAAAGATGCACCCAATTCACCGGGGTTTCGAGATTCCTGACAAGGTCCGTGACTTCTCCCCAGTAGCGGGAGCGAAACTCCCCGGTCCCGGGTTCCAAATGGAAAAAATAGGAGAAAATCGTTGTGGCCTTTTCTCCGCCTTTCCACGGCGACGAAACCCGGCTTAAAAACTTCCGGCGGATCCACACTTGGCGGATCAGAGTTGCCAACCCGTGCAATATATGCGGCAATTTATCACGAAGGCTGGTTTTGCTCTGTGACTCTCCACCCTGATTCGCCGGGGGAATCTGTTGGAATTCCAGGTGTCGTTTTTTGCAAAATCCGCCCAGGATTTTCCGGAGCCGCCCGTCGTGGCTGACGAGCACGACCTTCCGGGCTTTTTTCTCGGAAAGGATTTCCTCCAAAGCGAACAGGCGCAGGACATCTTTGATCCATGGGGATTTCCACGGGCTTTTTTCCACGAAGGGCGTCATCCACCAGTAACTGAAACCATCTCCCAAGGACAGATGCTCGATCAGGCTCTTCCCGAAAATCACGGCCTCCCCGAAGTCTTCCGCCCACGCCAGAAACATTTGCCTGAGCCGTCCGCCGTTTTGCTCGACGTAATCCAGCAGGGAAAGTTCGCAGCTCCCGGGGTGGCGGTTCCACGTGCAGACGAAACCGTCGCCCATTGCGGGCGGGGCATCCGGCCCGTCCCAGAGGATCACTGTATCCCCGGCAGACACGATCCTTTGGTCGGGATTCAAGGGATGCAATTGTCGTCCAGACCACCGATGGCAGCCCGGCCCATCGCCAGGATCGCCTCATAGGAACTTCCCCCAATGTGTGGGGTCACCAAAAAATTGGGCAATTCCAGCAACCGCAAGTCGCGGGGAGGTTCGTCTGCCAGAACGTCGAATCCGGCACCGGCGAGTTTTCCCGTGCCGAGCATTTCTTCCAAAGCCTTTTCATCAACCAACCCTCCTCTGGCGCAGTTGATCAAGATCGCGGAAGATTTCATCAGGGCCAAACGTCGGGCATCCAGCATCCCGCGGGTTGTGTCGTCAAGCGGCACGTGGAGCGTGACGATGTCCGCCTCCCGGAGAAGCTCCTCCAGCGACGACTCCTCGACGGAGTGCTGATGATAAAAGCCGGGGAACTTCAGGATGTCGTTCGCCATTACCCGGCAATCGAAGGCCCTCAGAAGCGGCACCAAGTCTTTGCCGATATGCCCGCATCCGACGATGCCGACGGTCTTTCCCGTCAACTGGCGTCCCACATGCTGGCGCCAAGTGCCCGAGAGAACCTCCCGGTTCGAGGCAGGGATATGCCGGAGGAGCGCGATGGCGAAAGCGATGACCAGCTCGGACACGGAGCGGCGGTTCACGCCTGGCGTCCAACCGAGAGCCTTCCCGAATTTCCGCATGGCCTCCCTGTCGATCATGTCGAGCCCGACGCCATATTTGCTGACGACCTTCAGTTGCGGCAACTGCCGGAGAACTTCCCCGCTGATGGTTTCCAATGCCGTGATCGCCTTGTCATGTCCGCTCAAAAACCGCACGAGCGACTCGTTCTCCAGTTGTGCCCCACCGTCATTGAATGTCACCCTGGAGTATCGGGCGAGCAGCTCCGCCCGAAGCACGGGGTTCTTTGAAAACGATCGGGAGCAAACCGCGACACGGTCTTCGGTATTCACAGATTCGTCTCCAGGCATCCGTTGTCGGCCAGCACATCCAGGGAGCCCTCCTTTTCCCTCCAGCAAACCCGGCCGCCGGCCCCTTCGACGATCGCGATCCCCGCAGCCACATCCCACAGCATGATGTTTTCTTCGAAATAAGCCTCCGCCCGCCCGTCGGCAACGCACGCGAGGGACGAGGCCGCAGAACCGAGCATGCGGACTTTCGCGAAAGGAGAAACCCGGTCCCGGAAGCTCCCCCACGCTTTCTCCGCCGAAAAATCGAAGCGGACCGGGAACCCGGTGCAGATGGCCGCACGGGAAACGTCGCCAATCCTGCTCACCCGGATTTCCCGCCCATCCCTCCATGCCCCCAATGGCTTTCCTCCCCAACAAAGCGATTTTTTCACGATATCGAAAATGACCCCGAAAACCGGGCGGTCCGCTTCCCATAAGGCGATGGAGACCGCACACGGCCCCAGATTCCTTAAATGGTTGAACGTCCCGTCCAGGGGATCGACAATGAACCGGTGCCCGCCCGGTCGCGCGCCCGGGACAAGCCCACGCTCCTCGCTCAAGATTTCCAAACCGGTTCCCGACAAGGCACCGAGAATGACATCTTCCAGCACGGCATCGGCCAGCGACTTGACTTCACGGGGAAACTCCTCGCTGAAGGAGAAATCTTCAAGGTGCCCCCCCTTCTCCAACCGCTCCCCGGCCCGTGCCGCCGTGGATTTTGCCAGCTCCAGCAACGCCGGAATATCAACCATTTTTCACAAGACGCATCAGGTAGGCCCCGACCAGATGGTCCAGGATCAGATGAATATCCTCTGCCGGACCGTATTCCTTCTGACCCGTGGGAATATGAATCCCCGAATCGGCCATTTGCTTCAATCGCCCGCCATCGAATGCCGTGATGGCAACGGTCCGGATGCCAGCCGATGAGGAATGTTCGAATGCCCGGACCAGGTTGGGTGAGTTCCCGGAGGCGGAAATCGCGACAACGACATCGCCCTTTTTTCCCAGAACCTTCAACTGGCGGACGAAAATTTCCTCGAACCCGTGGTCGTTTCCTATCGCCGTCATGATGGCGGCATTGTCCGCGAGACTCACAGCCCGGAACGGCTTTTCATAGTCGTTCGTGCCGATGGCGAGATCGTTCGCAAAGTGGCTCGCCGTGGCGGCACTACCCCCGTTTCCAATGAAAAACACCGTCGCTCCACACTCCCTGGCCTCCAGCAAGACCCGGATGAATCCCGCAACCTCCCCGGCATCCACTTTCCCCAGGAGCAACCGGAGATATTCGAGATAACCGTCGGCAAAGGCTTCCGGGTCGCTGGTGTAAATGGCGTCGATATTATTGCTTTTGCTCATTGGGATCTGGGATGTTGTAGGCCCGCCTCCACTGCGGGTCGGCATAGTAAATCTGAAACACGAGACGCATGGTGCGGAGGGCATCGTCCGAACTGCCCTGGTTCACCGGAAGATCCTGGAGAATGCAGTCCGCGAATGCACGGATCTCGGCGTCCCATGAGGGATCGCGGTTGTAGCGGGTCACGGTCTCACGAGGGTCGCCCCTGTCGTTGTCCGGGTCCGCTTGAACAACCGTCAACGTCTCGGCCCCGTAACTTTTTGTCCCGGTGAGGATGCCGCCCAAAATCAAGCTTCCCCGCTCCAGGTTGATGTCGAGATGGAACCGGTGCCTCCACTGGGTGGCCGAAGAATTCAGCATCCCAACGATGCCGGTTGGCGTCCGCATGAGCGCGTAGGCGTTGTCCTCCACGTCGTATCCCCAGTGGCCGTTGGAAATAAAACTATGCACCTCGGTGAAATCGCCCGCAAAAAGCCGCATGAGATCGACCATGTGAATTCCCTGGTCCAGCAGGACCCCCCCCCCGGCGACTTCCCGCCTCGTCCTCCAGTCGGGCTGGTTGAACGTGATCAGCTTCGCTTTCCCATAGACGCCGCGGATATTGATGATGTTTCCCAATTCTCCTCCGCGAAGAATCTTCACCGCATCCACGACGGACTCGTGGTAGCGGTGGTTGAAACCATACATGAGCTTGAGCCCGGGGCTTTTCTGCTCGCAGGCGATCACATCAAGAATTTCCCGCACGCTCCGGCCCGGCGGCTTTTCGCAAAAAACATGGAGCCCCTTGTTCAAGCCGGCCATGACAACCTCCGCCGCAATATCATTGGTCAGACAAACAATCAGGGCATCGAGCGGCTGTTCGAGAAGGCGGTGGTAGTTTGTGTGATACCGGGTCCCGTCCGGCAATGTCCCCTCGCCATCGAACGTCCGGTCGCACACGGCGACGACTTTCATGCCGCCATGCCGCACGATGCACTCGTGGCGCCGCTTTCCGACTACGCCATATCCGGCAATGCCAACCATTAATGGTTTCATGGTCAAGGTGTTCTGATTTTCGATCCGGCTGGCTGCCATTATCCGGAGTTGCTACTGCACGACGGGGGAGTTGAGATAGAGGGCGAGAGTCTCGTCCCCCTGCAAGCGGCTTTCGGCGAATGCCAACTCCTCAGGCGTATCCACCCCGATCGTTTCAAATTCCGTAAGGACCATCCGGATCCGCCCCCCATTCTCAAGGATCCTGTTCATATCCACGGATTCGATCTGCTCCAATTGCGTCTCCTCCATGCGGTTGAAGCTCAGGAGCGTGTCGCGGCGGAAGGCGATGATCCCGGTCTGCATGAACATCGGCACCCCGGTGGAACCTTTCCACGGGGATGGAATTGGCTCGCGGGAAAAGTAGAGTGCGTCCCCCCACTTGTTCACGACCACCTTGACGTTGTTCACGTCGCGGAATTCCTCCAGCGTGCGCAGCCGGGACATGACATTGACAATCTCCACCGCCGGATCCTTAAAATGAAGCAGCGTCTCGGCGATGGTTTCCGGGCGGATCAGTGGCTCGTCGCCCTGCACCATCACAATGATGTCCACAGCCTCTCCGGTCTCCCGTTCGATGTGCTGAAAAGCTTCAGCAGTCCGGGTCGTGGCGCGGGTGTGGGAGGTGGCCGTCATGACCGCGCTTCCGCCGATGCTCCGGACATACTCCGCGATCGGCTCGTCGCAGGTGGCCACATAGGCGGCATCGAGTCCCCGGGCGAGGCGCGTCCGGTGATAACAGTGACCGACCATGGGCATGCCGTGAATCAGCGCCATCGGCTTGTTCGGAAAACGGGATGCGCTCAGGCGCGCGGGGATGATGCCGATCGCTTTCATTGTTGGTGCAAAGAAGAAAGTAGAACCACGGATGGACACGGATGAACACGGATCATAAAAGAGTTCTACACATCACTTGAATCATCGTTGGCGGGAGTTTTCCGATGGCTTTCACTTTTTGAGCTCCATGAATTTGGCACTTCCGGCCCTGGCGCATACATCCAGCATGCGCTGATCGACGCTGTAGGCAATGAAAGTGTATCCTTCCGAGACCGCTTTCGCCAGCGCCGACAAGCCGGGCTCGACGATGTGTGTTCCCACCGGGGTCCCATGCTCGCCGGCAATTGTCCGGATGCGTGCCATCGCGTCCAGGAATCCGGGATTTGCAAACTGGCCGGGAATTTCCATCGAGCAAGCAAGATCGTATGGGCCGATGATCACGCCATCAACTCCGGGAACGCTGATAATTTCGCCAAGATGGTCGATGGCCGAGATGTGCTCGATTTGAACAATCACGATCGGACCGTCGGACTGCCACGTCAAATACTCGGCGAACTTCGCGCCGTAGCCCTGGGCGCGGGAAAGCCCGACCCCGCGCGTTCCCTTGGGAGCGTAGCGGGTGGCTGACACGGCGAGCCTGGCCTGCTCGGCGTTGTTGACCATCGGAACCACGATGCCGTGTGCCCCGGCATCCATCACCCTCTTGATCTGGTTTGCATCGTTCGAAGTCAGCCGGACAAGCGGAGTCACCCCGCAAAGGTCGATGATCCGGATCATCTCGCAGGCGATCTCAATACCGATTGCCGTGTGTTCCAAATCCACGACAAGCCACTCGAATCCGGCACGGGCCATGATTTCCGCCGTGCTCGGATTCCCGATGCTAATCCAGGACCCCAGGCTCAATTCCCGGTCGCGCAGTTTGGACTTCAGCATGTTACTTCGCCCCCCTCAGCCGCTTGTTGACATAGATGACATCCACCCAATCGGTCCTGCCATTCATGGGGTTTTTTGCAATGTGGCTGATGTCGTAGAGACGGAGCCCCGCAGGGATCAGAAACCGTTCGATGTCGGAAAAGGAAAGGGATCTCTCGTAGTAGTCGTAAAACATCAATTCCGTCAGGACGACATCGACATCCCGGAGCCTGGCGCCAAAACCTTCAAGAACCTCCGGCTCGTATCCCTGGGTGTCGATTTTCAGCAGGTTGATCCGCGCGATGTCGTGGTGGGCCAGATAATCGTCCAGCCGGAGCACGGGCACCACGCGCTCGTGATTGAGCGCCTTCTCATACTCCGGGAGCCGGTCGGCGGACTCCTCTTCAATCTCTTTTAGGCGGACAGAATCCAGGCTTCGAAGATTGATTTTGTGAAATCCGGAAATCCCCTTGCTGATGTCGTGGGTGAAAAATAACGCGCCTTCGCTGGCGGCGTTCCCGGCCGCGCTGGGATTGATGACAATATCACCTTCGGGAAAAGCGTTTTTGGCGGCCTCCAGATCGCTCCAGCATTCCTCCTGGGGCTCGAATGCATGGATTTTCGCCTCCGGCCAGAACCCCTTGAATTCGCGGATCGTCCCCCCAACATTGGCGCCGACATCAAAGACAACCGGCTTGGGGAAGGGAATCAGAAACTGGAGTGTTTTTTCACGAGAAAACTTTGCGAGGTATTCTGCCGTGCGCTCTTCGTTGGATGGATAGGCCTGCATTTTTATTTGAATACTATTCCCCTGTTATTTTTCCCAGATTTGATTGAAGGCGCTTGAAAAAGCGCTGTTATGAACCAGCTCGGAATGCGCCTTTTCGACAAGGCGGAAACCGGCCTGCTTTAGGGATGCGGCAGAGACCTCCGCCTGTTCCAAAAATCCATCGTTGATCTCGATGAGTATCCCCTTGACGTGGTTGAGAACATCGATCCCGCCCTGGAGAATGAGATGCTCCAGCCCATCCACATCCATCTTCACATAGTCTGGAAGCGGAATCGCCAAATTGCTGGCGGCATCATCCATGGAAACTCCCAGTGTTTGAAACGAGAAGATTTTGTTCATCCGCTTTCCATCATGACCAAAATCTTCCCCGAAAGTGGACAGCGCCCCCCCCCACTCCATCGATGTCATATTGAGACTTTGGACCTCCATTTTCCGGCAAAGCGGCAACGGGAAAAGAGTCACCTGGTCGGAAAGGCCGTTGAGGTTTACGTTTCTGGCCAAGATTTCCAGATTAAATACCGATGGTTCGAAGGCATATACACGGCAATCTCGTGCTTTGGCCGCATAGCAAGAATACAGGCCGACATTGGCTCCGATATCCCAAAAAGTCGAGCGGCGTGAAAGTGAATCAATCCAGCGCAGTGTTTCCGGTTCTTTTGAGGAAAACGTGGCGGCACGGGATTTGTTCAACAGATTCGGAATGGAAAACCGCAGGTCGATATTTCCGTGCCGGACTGACATATTCCGGTTCAAGCACACCTTCAGCAAAACATCGGCCACCCGTTCAATCAAATAGAACCGCAGGAAAGTCTCAAAAATACGCTGAAGAATTACGATAAGGTTTTTTTTCATTTATCTTGGGTTTTTCATCTTGCCTAAGTCGAACTGCTGGGCATTACGCTCTAGCGTAATCCGTAAACATGATGTCTGAATTTAATGCTTTTTTGGCAATGTGAATATGCGCCCATAGAATATAGCTGGTCAAAGCAAACAGCCGCACGCTGCCGCTTTTCCCCTCGAAGAACTGTTTGTTTTTAACAATATGGTCCACCAGATCAGAGCTGATGATGTCACCGATAATTTCTTTGTTTCTTTGAATAAATCCGATAATCAGGCAGCGAATGTCACAGTCTGAAAACCAGATGTGGAGAGGCATCGTGGGTCCGCTTTTAGGGGCTGTTACCACATAATCAGGCAAAATACTCTTTGCGAGCTCACGAAGGAGTCCTTTCGGGCCGTTCTTAGTTTTTTCAAAGTGTGGAACACCCAGCATTAGCTCAACCAAACGATAATCAAGGAACGGAGACCGATTTTCAACGGACGATGCCATGCACCCCATATCTGCCTTCGTATTCTGGTTCTTGGTTGCCGTGTAAATATTGGCATAGTTGATTTGATTCATCCAATCGCCAATTCCGAAAGTGTTGATGTGTGAGAAATAGTCGTTCGCCAAGCTGGTCAAATCGCAAACTACTTTGCGCTCTACGTCGCGCATCACATCAAAAAATGCACCCCCGACCGAGGAGGCATGACTCATGTAAGGATTGAAATATAAATCCCCGGTCATTTTCAGCCTTCTGGAAACGCGTCCATGCGGCATTTGGTTTGAGAGAAAATAGATGAGATCCTCACCCCACGAAGTGAATCGGCTTTGCTTACATTGCAAAATGCCGGGGATTCGGTTGAAGGTTTTTTGCCAGGGGTAACCACCAAAAGATTCATCGCCTCCCACTCCCGTGTAAATAACTTTGATCCCCTCTGCGGCAGCTCGTTGGGCTAGTGCATAAAACACCAGGTTTCCAGAATCAACACAGATCTCTTCAAAATTATTGGCAATGCCCAGAATGTTAGCATTCCAATAGTCAAAATCCACGACCACAGCAGAATTGATCATTCCACGCTCTCGGGAGAATCTTGGTGGAATTGCTACATCGGTAGAGTTATTTTCAAAGCTTTCCTTGCCGACGATGTTTGCGGTTATGGCAAAAATGTCGTTGTTGGATTTCAATGCATAATGAGCAATAAGAACAGAGTCTAGTCCTCCGCTCAGGAATACTCCAACTGGCACATCGCTCCGCAATCGTTTATTGATCGCATCGCTAAATGTTTGATCGATGCGGCTAATCAAGCTTTGGGAGTCCGTTTGAACAAAAGTTGGAGTGTACCAGCGCTGCTCCTTAATCTCCATCTCTTGATTTATATGAATATAAGAACCCGGCTTAATGCTGAATATCCCTTCAAACAACGTAATGGGATCAACCAGCAACCAAGCATACAGGTTGATAGCTAGACTCGTGTGATTTGCCCGGCATTCAATTAGCCTCTCAAGCGCTTTGATTTCTGAGGCAAAAACAATCTCTTTCGATGCCTTGTGATAGAAGAGAGGCTTTTTTCCGTACCGATCACGAATCAGATATTTTTGCGATGTTCTCTCATCAATAATTACCATCGAGAACATCCCGTTGATACGGGATAGGAAGGCAATGCCGTATTTTTTATATAAAAACGGGAGAATTTCAACATCGCAAGTTGTCTTCGGAATAAACTCGTTTTGGTGCTCTATAATTAATTCAATATAGTTATAGATTTCGCCATTTAAATATATGGTGACCTTGTCGTCGCGAAACGGTTGCATGCCGGCTAGACTCAAGTCGAGAATGGAAAGGCGACTAAACCCAACACCCCACCCAGGTTCATGAGTTATTCCACGCATATCGGGCCCACGATGCTCTATCGACCCCAGTGCCTCCACTAGATCACGTTTACTTTCACAAAAATATCCAACAAATCCACACATAATAAGTTTGTTACTGTTGTTTTTATTCTGCCCTCACTCCCACACGAATGCATCCCCTGATTTGACACACAGCTTTTCCGGCGCAGATTTCATCAGCGACATTCATTTTCTTTCACTCAACTCAACGAGGAACTCTTTTTCCTTATATATGCTGGAATATGGGAGATTGGCAGCTTTTCGATGAGAACATCTTTTCCTTCAAAAAACTCATCTACCGCCTTCGTTTCGCCAGCAACTGTCCCGTAATCATCGAAGACGATCAACCCGCCGGCCACTACCCTTTCATATAGGTTACTTAGAATAGAAATTGATGGTTGGTAGACATCAACATCAATATGAAGCAAAGAAATCTTAACCTCCGGATATTCAGAGAGATACTTCGGAATTGTCTCACAGACATCACCCTGGATCAGTTCAACGTTCACAAAAGATTTGTGTCGGAGAACCTTTTTCATTTCTTTGACAGAGATGCCGTATCCACCCTCGCCTTCAAAGCTTTCGATAAATTTCTTATCCAGAGCATTTGATTGTTCTGGAAATTTTCCAAATGCATCAAACCCGATAATTTTTCTCGAGTATGGGCTTTCGAGAATTTCCCGAAAAGTACTGAACCTGACAAGTGACGCTCCTTTGTAAACCCCACATTCAACAATATGGCCTGGCAGATGAATTATCGATTTGTAAAGCTCAAATTGAGCCAGAAGCTTCCCGAGTCTTGTAGTATGACTTGTCAGATAAAAACCATTCTCGTAATCCCACTGCTGATCGGCATTAAAGCCGAACAGTTGACCGTTAACGGATTTCTGTGGTTTGTTAGGTATATTTGCTTTTCTTTTTGGCATATGTGTTTTTGATTGCGGCTTACCCTATCAGCCTTCGTTTAGTTGAGTCTGGTAGCGTTTCGCTACTTGTCACTGTTAATATGATACTCGCATCGTGGTGGGGGAGTGCGGCGATTCAACGATCTGTCGCCTATGTGAAAATCCTGCTTAGGGTCAGGAATCATTTCATCTATTTCAGTAGTTTTTTTGCCCAACCAAACTCAACTGTGGAGGGTGGTGTATGGACGGGTATTTTTTCGACTCTCTCCAAGAGGAGGACGCTTGGCTCGTTCATGACAACTCGGTGCGTCTTTTTTTCCACGACGAGATCGCGCATGATCGCCCGCGCCGAATCCTCATATACCAAAGCATCGTCGGCGCCTGCATTCTTGCCTGCGGACAGTGCCTCTTTGAGACTCTGGTGCCCATCCATTGAAAATGAGAAGAACGACTGCTTGGCATTTGGCTGGATGATCAGGAAGTCTGCTGCGTCATAGTAGTCGGGAAACTTCCAAAGATCCGAACGCCCAGCGATAAATCCCTCGAGACTGCTATTGGTCAGAAAGACGAGGCTGCCTTCTTTGGGAAGGCGGTCTACAACCTCGAGGATTCGACGGTTGTTGGCCTGCTCGGATGCCCCCAACGCGATGGCCTCCGCTTTCTTCTGTTTTCCAACAAGCCGATAGACCGGTTCGAGCAGATGATCCGGCAGGTTGCTGGCCATGATCCGGAGACTTCCAGACAGAAACATGGCTGAAACCCCGAAGAGGAGAAAAGCTTTTTTCTTAGGGAAGGTTGCTCCCGCCAACTGGACATCTGGGGTTCGACCCAATACCAATACTAGGGCGGCGAATACAAACACGATTGGCGGCATCATGTGGTGTGAGGCACCAACGACTGCGCTCTGCCCCCAGTGCGGGAGAGGAGCAAGGAACATGAGGCCCGCCACCTGAGGCCAAAAAACGTCGGGTTTTCCAAAAAGCAGCCAAACGATGCCAAATGAGGGGAAAAAGAATAGCGCTGGAGCAAAACCGATCACCAACTGCGGAATGTTCGCAGGGAAGAACTGCAAAATCTCAGCGAGAACGAATTGCGTCGTAGAAGAGGTTGATAAAACAAGCTCGCTTCTTGCTGCAGGTTGGACAACCAACAGCACGAGAGCAAGATACGCCAGCGCAAAGGATCCTGCTATAACAGCATAGGATTTTGCCTTCTGCTCAAAGAGTATGATATAAACAGAAAAGGTCAGCATTACCATGGCGAGATCCTCGGATGTCAGGCAGACGAGGACCGTCGAGGCAAAGAACAGCAGCTTCCGTTTTGTCAGCAGGAAGTAGTACGCCGCCATGATGAACGGGCCACCAAATAGCATGAGCTGAGCATTTTGCTGAAACGTGAAAAGAAATCCACTGGCGAACAACAAGCCCAATGCCGCCACCGTCTTAACCGGAAACGTCTTCGGCGAAAGAAAGGCCAAAGCCTTCCAGGCAAACACCCCCATCGCAATATAGTTCACAACAAAGACCAGCCCATAAAGCCAGTAAAGATTGGGCCACAAATTCCACAATGGAGCAAAGAGAAAAGGGGTCAAATACACATGGATCACATACGTGTGTATGTAGGCGTGGGGATTGGAACTGAACCCCACCGATGCGCCCGCCAGTTTTGAGGCGTAGAGCGAGGTCTGGAACACCCGCCCGTGCAGGAAGTTGTAAAAGAACTGGTGCGGTGCGGCGACGCCTCCCACCGAGTATTCCGAAGTGGTCGTGGCAAGGTCGTAAAAGAAAAACGACAGCATCACCGCAAAGAACAGGCCGGAGAATACCGCCAATCCTGCAACATACCGTTTGGTGAAAAGCCGCGTTGACATTTTGTCAAATCGAATAGAGGGCTTCAAAAAACATCCGCTGAATCGGATGCTTCCTGTGATACAGGCATTTCCAGGATGCGGGAATGGGATACTCCCGTTCCCGGATGACAAAGCCGTTGGTTTTCGCGCGAGACACCCTCCATTGCTTGGTATAGAACTTGCCGCGGCAAATCCTGTCGATCTGCTTCAGGTAGTTCGTGATCTGCCCAAGGGTCATCTCATGCAGGGAGCTGATGTTGAGGATGCGGTCAAAGCACTTGGCGGGGAGCAGCTCGATCTGGTGCGCAGCAACGAATCTGATGCGCGCCGACTCGAACTCCTCCCTCACGTCCTCGAACCTCTCGAAGCGGCGGAACTGGAAAACTTTTTCCTCCGGGAAAACCGCGCTCAGATACTCCTGCGCCAGATTGAGCGCCGGGGGAATATCTATGATGGTGTATGTGCATGCCGGCAGGGCCTTCAAAAAGACATACCCGACCCGTCCGTATCCAGCTCCCAGCTCCGCAACGTTCCAGGGACGCCCGTCGGCTGCGGCGTGGCCGTCAGCCATGTAAAACTCATGGATGGAATTGCACACATCCTGCGATATTTTGATCCCTTTGTAATCAATGGCGAAGGGGTTTCCGATGACCGGCTCCTCAAGCTTCTTGAGAAGCCCCATCGAGTCCTCCCCGGAGACGTAATGCCAGAGCATGGCGACATACACCCGGTAAATGAATGCGGACAGGGGATTGAAACTCTTGATCCCCTCGTGAAGCGGGTCATGAGGCTTTGGAAACCCGGCACCGAACACGGACCAATCCCTCACTTTGAGCCAGTAACGGAACACGGGCAGCAATTGATGCCTGACGATGCCCAGGATATTCCAATTGAAATACTTCATGTTCACCGTGCGCTTGAAGTTCTCAAACCCGCCCTCCCGGAGCTGCGCGATGTTGGTCGCGGCCAGCGACTCCCAGAACGGGGACGGAAGATAGATTTCCGGCGCGTCCCGAAAAATTTCCGCCGTGGGTGTCTCGTCGATTTTCATTTGTTATGTATTTCCGTAATCCGCGCGGGATGGCCGACCGCCAGGCACCGTGCGGGCAAATCCTTGGTGAGAACCGCGTGCGCGGCCACCACGGCATTTTCCCCGATGGACAGGCCCCGTTGTCCCAGAATGATCGCTCCCGCACCGATCCATGCCCCCGCGCCGACCGTGATGCTGCCTTCCTGCGTGATGCCCTGCTCTTTGACCGGTTGCGCAGGGTCCGCATAGCGGTGGCTGTGGTCCACGATCGTCACGTGGGGGCCGAGCAGGACATCGTCCGAAAGGATGACCCGGTTGCTTGCCCCGATAAAACAATTTCGTCCGATCTGCACCCGCTTCCCGATCGAGAGATACGCCCGATCTTCCGTCCGTCGCATATCAATCAGCGGAACGGTGAGCCATGTGTGACGCTGGATCCATGTGTCCTCGCCGATTTCTATAAAGCGCGCCCCCGCGATATCGACGGTGTAATCAATGCAGGCGCGCGCGCCCCGGCGGCGCAGCGGATATTTCAGGCGCGTCCACAGCCACGAAACGATTTTCAGCCGGACAAAGGCGAACCCGAGCTCCGGGAGGCTGTAGTCGGCCCGGAGAAACGCCTTGTAGTCGTTCGGACTCAGCATGATGTCCGCACCTGCAACTTTGAACGGCTCGTGAAGCTCAGGCTCCAGTCGATGATGAAGACGGGGCGCCCGATATCGTTTTTGTAGATCCTCGCAAGATACAGCCCGTGCGTCGTCAGGAGGGTGATGCCATAAAGCAGATCCATGACCACAAGAATATTGAAGCAGCTGGATGACGCACCGAGCAGATCACAGGCCAGCAGCACAAAATTGGCGAGGGCCACCAGCGGAAGGGCATAAAGAGCGATCCGTATGGGAAACGTCGAGACGCTGAGGATCCCGGCCGCAGCGAAGAGGGTCATTCCCCACAGGTTGTAATAGGATCGGCCGGTAACCCTCTGCTCCCTGTCGTAGGTGATGCCATGCCTCAGAAATCCGGAGTAGCCTATTTCCGCGCGGAGGAACGGGTAGGTGTTCCTGTTGTCGCGCATGACATCGCGCACGCGCGAGGAAACCAGCGCGAATTCCGCCATGTCCAGAACGATGTCGGTGTCCGCCATCAGCCGAAGCAGACGGTAGAACAGCTTGCGCAGCCAGACCAGCGCGCGCGGCTCCGGCCGGTTGGCCCGCAGCCCGTAAACGATGTCGTAGCCCTCCTCCCACTTCGCGACAAACTTCGGGATCATTTCGGGCGGATCCTCGCAATCCACATCAATGACAATCGTGACGTTCCCGGCGGAGTAGGATATCCCCGCAAGAACAGATGCCTGGTAGCCGAAGTTGCGGGAGAGTGTGATGACCTGGACGGAAGGATCTTTTTCGCGAAGTGCCCGAATGACATCCAGAGTGCCGTCCGTCGAGCGGTTGTTGGTGAAGATCAACTCGAAGTCATATCTGTCCGCCAGGGGCGCGATGGCGCTCTTCAAGCGCCCGTAAAAAATGGGGATGGCCTGCTCCTCGTTATAGACCGGGCAGACGATTGAGATCAGGGGTTTGCTATCCATTCTTCATCTTTCCTCCGCCCGCAGCGGGCCTGTGCGGATCTGGTTTGGGAGATCCCCGGCACCCTTGTTCTGCTGAAGGGCCTCATCAAGCTTTGTTCGGTCTCCCCAAAAGGCCATCGGCTCGTAATCGGGATAGGCGCAGGCCCCCGGATTCAAATGGATCTGCCAACCGTTTTCCTCAACCCATTGCTCGACGAGCCGACGGATGGAAATCGCCCTGCCCGAGCAGATGTTGACCGTGCCCGCGCGGGCACCCCCGAGCGCCAACTCGGTCAGGCACCGAGCCGCCTCCTCCACGGGCAGGTAATCCCTGAGCTGCTCACCCCAGGACATGTCAAAGCGTTTGTCTCCGCGGGCTGCGGCGGAGGAAAGCTGCATGAACAGCGAAGTCGGATGCTGGCCTTTGCCATAGAGATAGAACAGGCGGGTCCACGTCAGCTTGCAGCCTGTTGTCTCCGCGAGAAACTCCAGCTGACGATGCAGGGCGTTTTTTGCGAAGCCGTAAGGGTTGGCCGGGACCGCTTCGGCAGTTTCTGCGAGGCAGCCGGATTGCATCCCGTATTCAAAACAGGTTCCGCTGATGACAAGATGGGAGAGCCCTGCTTGGACGAGGTTTTTCAAAAAGCGGTATTGAGTCGGCAGCTCGGTTTCAAAATGATGCGGCGACTTGTAGTTCGGAAGCCCCCCCCAGGCGAGATGCAGAAGGGTATCCGGCCTGCCGAGCTGCTCGAAGGCGTCGTCCGGCGGGGCCGCCACGTCAAACCTGGCTGCCGGAATGTTGCGGAACTCATCCGTCGCCGTCCATGTCGGACGGACCAGGATGACCGGCTCCACGCCCCTTCGAATCAATTCGCCCACGGCATGCCTGCCCAGAAAGCCCGTGGCACCCGTGACGGCGATTCTCAATCTCTCTCCACTCATTTTTGCGGCAGGATTGACATTCTCTGGCTGAATAGCGGCAGGGTGGCATCCCTCTGCGAAATGACGACCGGCTCACCAGGCCACGTGATCGCGACGGACGGATCGTTCCACGCAAAACCGGTGGCAGCCCGGGCGTTGTAAGTGTCGCTGATCTGGTAGAGCACCTCCGTCTTGTCCTCCAATGTCAGGTAGCCGTGTGCAAACCCCTCCGGGACATGGAGGGCCAGCCTGTTCGCCGATGTCAGGTCCATTCCAAACCACTTTCCAAATGTCGTGGAGGCGGGGCGGATATCAACGATCACGTCGAAAACCGAGCCTTGAATGACGCGGACAAACTTGGTTTCCGCGTGCGTCCCCTCCTGGAAGTGCATGCCGCGAAGCGTTCCGGCAACCCGGTTGTGGCAAATGGAGATCTCGGACAGATCCGCCTCAAGGCCCCGCTCGCGGAATTCCCTGGCGGAAAATGCGCGGCCGAAGAACCCTCTTTCGTCGTGGGCGGATTCCATTTCGACGAGATACGCTCCGGGAAGGGGGGCTTCAGTAAATTTCATGATTCAAAAAGGAACTGCGGTTGATACAGGCATGGACACAGATCCCGAAGGATCCTTTTTCCTGTCTTCTCCCCAATCCGTGTTGATCCTCTTCCATCCGTGGTTCTTCTAAAAGATCTCGAGTTCGGGAACCGCCACGGCAAACTGCGCTCCCCACTCCCTCGTGTAGGCCAGCTGCGAGACGATCTCCTCCCGAAGATTCCATGGGAGGATGACAATGATCTCCGGTTTCCTCTCGGCGAGCGCGCTCTCGTCGAGGATCGGGATCCTGCTGCCCGGCATGAACAAGCCGATTTTCCCGGGACTGCGGTCCACGACAAACGGGAGCAAATCCCGGCGGACTCCGGCGTAGTTGAGCAGGGTGTTCCCTTTTGCGGCGGCTCCATAGGCCACGATGGATTTTCCCTCCCGCTTCAGCTTCAGAAGAAATGCCAGAAAATCGTCTTTCACCTTTTCGACGCGCCTGGAGAAGGACGCATAGACCCCCTGATCCAGAAGCCCGGCCGACATTTCCCTTTCGAGGAATTTCCCGACACGTTCGGTCGGCTCCGCCTGGGCCTCCTGCTTCCGGCGGGCGTAAACCCTGAGGCTGCCCCCGTGGGTCGTCATCTCCTCGATGTCAAAGACCTCCAGCCCGGCATCCGATAGCACCGACCGGGCCGCATGGAGCGAGAGGTAGGAAAAATGCTCGTGGTAGATGGTGTCGAAATAGTTTTTTTGGATCAGCTGGAGGACATGGGGGAATTCGATCGTGGCAACTCCCGCCGGCCCCAGCATTTCAAAGATGCCCGCCGCGAAGTCATTGATCCCGGGGACATGTGCTAAAACGTTGTTCGCGGCAAGCAGGTTCACGTGGCCGCGCTCGTGAACCAGACGCCTCGCCAGGGCCACTCCGAAAAACTGACCGACGATATCGATCCCTTTTCGGCGGGCCACCTCCGCCGTGCTTTCGGTCGGCTCGATGCCGTAGCAGGGAATCCCGCGCGCCTGAAAATGCTGGAGCAGATACCCGTCGTTGGCCGCCACCTCAAGGACACGGCTGTTCGCTCCCAGTGAAAACCGCCCGATCATCGCATCGGCATACCGCCGCGCATGCCCGACCCAGGAATCCGAGCAGGAACTGAAATAGCCATACGAGGAGGAAAAGCATTCCTCGCGGTTGATAAAATCGGCCGTCTGCACGAGCCAGCACTCGGTGCAGACCAAAACCCGGAGGGGATACCACTTCTCCGGAGCATCCAGCTTTTCGGGCGGAAGATAGGCGTTCGACGGAGGGCAGGTCCCAAGATCCGCCATGGTCAACTCCAGGTCGGCTGCACAGTGGCGGCAAATCATTGGGTCGCAACTTCGAACTGCGTTTGGTGTGAGTCAGGGTTCATTTCACCAGATTTTCCAAGGAGCTTTTTCAGACTGCCAGAGCTCTTCAAGATGATTTTTCTCACGAAGCGTATCCATCGGCTGCCAAAACCCTTTGTGAAAATAGGAATTCAAACCGCTCTCGGCCGCGATCTGCGGCAGAACATCGCCTTCCCAAATGCAGGAGTCATCTGGAATCAAATCCACCACATCGGGATTGACGACAAAGAATCCGCCGTTGATCCACCCGCCATCACCCCCGGGCTTTTCTTTGAAACTGAGAATGTCCGATCCCGCCAATTCCAGCGCGCCATAGCGACCGGGGGGCTGAACGGCGGTCAGTGTGACACGCTTCTTCGATTGAATGTGGTTTGCAACCAGGGCTTGAATATCCACATCGGCCACACCGTCCCCATAGGTGAAGCAGAACGGTTCGGAATTCAGAAACTTTTGGACCCGGCGTAGCCGACCGCCTGTCATGGAGCTTTCCCCGGTATCCACAACGGTCACTTTCCACGGCTCTGCGGACCGATGGTGGACCTCCATGCTGTTGTTTTCCATGTCGAACGTCACATCGGACATGTGGAGGAAGTAGTTCGCAAAATATTCCTTGATGACGTAGCCCTTGTAACCCACGCAGATGATGAACTCGTTGATCCCGTGCGCGGAATAGATCTTCATCACATGCCACAGAATCGGGCGGCCGCCGATTTCCACCATCGGCTTCGGCTTGAGGTTCGTCTCCTCGCTGATGCGGGTCCCGAGCCCCCCTGCAAGAATGACAGCTTTCATTTTTTCCAGGGGTGATACTCCGCAACCCATCTCGCCAGGAATCCGTGCTCTGCAATCATTAGTTCATCCGAAATTATTATGTCCATTTTGTGAACTCGTCTTCCCATAACGTCGGCCAATGTGTTGAGAAAGATGCATATCGTTGCACAAAGCTGGTCCGGGCTTCTTGAACATCTGGCTTGCTCCACCAGCCCTGAAGGCGATCCTTCACAGACAGAACGAATGTTGCAGCTCTCTCGCCGCTCTCGTGAAGGATGCCAACGTGTTTCAGCGAATCGATTAGCGCGAGCGAGTCGTCGCGAAAGGCATAAATGTCCGAATCGTAAAAACACACTGTAGGTATATTTAATGCGAGAGTTTCCAGCCACGAGGTCCCAAGATAAGAATGTATCACTAAATCAGATTGCAGGTAGGAGGCTATGCCTGACTTTCGCATGTTATCAATAGCGAGCCCAATATCAATTTTGCGTAATAATTGAATTGTCTTCAACCCGAATTCAACCGGGGGAGGGCGCAGAGTAATCTTTATACGTCCATTGATTCTACGGACAAACATAGCTGTTTGCTCCATCATATCATTAATTGTGCCCGGCATCGGCTGAAAATGCATTCGAAACACATTAGCAGGATATGCAATGCAATTGAGCAGCACTATATCACTTTTTGATTGCTTTACAGAATAACGCGGGGAAATTGCACCAGAAAGAATGGTTTGTTTTGGAGATGAACCCCTCCAGCCAAGAGTGTAAAATTGATCAGAAACCCGTGTCTCGTAAGCTTCGACGGCATGAATTTTATCCAACCCATAGTTTCCTCCGTGCTGATGATTTAGTATCTTCATGCCATCAAGCTTCCAATCGGCTGCCAGAGCTTTGAAGAGCATGTGTCCGTGAAGACTATTAGCCGTGTAGACGACTTTTGGGGGGGGGAGATTTAAAGAGTGAGCTTCTGCCCGGATATTGCTAAACGCTTCTAGAAAAGCCACTGGAATATAGAGCCTGATCAATGTCCCGAGGACTTCCGTGAAACTGTTCGGGACACCATTACCATATGATTTCTTTCTCCATGCAAAATCAATATCGACCTCAGTATATATCGGATAGTCAAAGTTCTCCTCCCGCGCCCATTTTCTCCAGCTCCAAAGAGCTTTGCTCCACTCATATCTTGTGCATCGGTTGAGATGAGGTCTGCAGAACAGAAAGGGGGCCTCTTTTTTCGTGAAACTGCCATGCAGGCGAGTTTTTACTTCCCGCAAGCCTCGACGCACAGAAGGGCGTAAAATCTCTCCGACTTGAATAGAGCTTTTATCAAATGTTATTTTATTTCCTTCTGCACCCTCTAGAAGCACGGCAACGTGCGCCACGATTTTCTGGGTCAACTGCGGCTCCCCTAAAATCTCCGATTCAAAGTGTGAAAAATCAGAGAAAACTGGAATATGCCCCTCCCACTTTCCATGGGGAAGATCTCTTTGAACATGGAGAAATGCGGCGTAAACCACATGCGAAAACATCAGCAACCACTCGCCGCAGAGAAGATCGTAGTAGGAGATATCATGCTCAAGGTGATGGTATCTATTGAGTAAATTGGTCAAAAACATGAGCTGGACATTCTGCTCCTCGCCCAAAATATCCAAAGCATCGCACACTTCGTGCTTGTCCCATCGAATCCCTTGTTCACGAGCGTTCAACGATTTGGAAACTTGTGTCAAAGGAAGCAAAAAGATCCAACTTAAGATGGCGCAACTCGCAATAATACTTGCTCTGTTTATGTTCCAACTTGCTGAGCACGATTGATGTAGTTTTCTACGAGAATTGTTCTCCCGCCGACCTCAGCCCTTTCATCAACCTGAGATTTTCTCGGGTAGTAACATTTTTTGCAAACCTCGATGCCCTGATATCCGTCCGGCATCGAGTGGATTTTCCGGACGAGGTTGAGCTTTTCGCCGTGCCAGATTTCGTGGATGGTCTGCTTATTCACGTCGCCGATCGTCGCTGCCGAATCCTCGTCGTTGCTGCACATCATCACGCGGCCGTCGCTGCCGATGACCAGCCGCTGGTAGAGTTGGGGACAGGAGAAACTGTCCTCGTAGACGATCTCGTTGTCTTTTCTCAAGTAATCGATCAGCGGGTTGAATGCCACCAGGTCGGCCAGACCGACGAACGTGTTGTAGTAGAGTTCGGGGTTTTCCCGCACGGCCGGCCAGATGCCCTGGACTTTGATGACCGGCTTGATAAGGTTGTTCTTCTCCTTGTATTCCTTGATCTGCCGGAGGTTTTCGCAGATCTGAGCGAACGTGATGGGCTTGCGGATTTTTTCGTAGGTTTCTCCGGTCCCGTCGATGGAGATCGTGATCCAGTCGATCCCCGCCTCGATCACCTGCTTCAGATAATCGCCGTTGAGTTTCGATCCGTTCGTGAGTGTCGAAATTTCCCGGATTCCCGCATCCTTGCAGTAGCGGATGCAGTCGATGAACTTCCGGTGCAGGGTGGATTCCCCGCGGAGGCTGAGCCTGACCGCAAAGACTTTCCCCTGAACCTCGTCGATGATTTTCCGGAATAGATCCCAGTCGATGAGACCCTTCGTCACCTTCTGCTTGAACTCCTCCGTGATGGTGTAGCACATCGGACACTTCAGGTTGCAGGCGGAGGCCAGTTCGATGTCGAGGAGCAGCGGGTATTCCCGGATGGTTTTGCCGAGGGGGAGTTCCGTCCACAGGCGACGGTATTCCTTGTATTCCTCCTCCCAGCCAGAAGCCAGCTTGTCGCTGAAAGCCTGGAGACGTTCCTCGGTATCAAGGCAGTAGTGGCCTTTGTTGAATTGTATAACCTGCCCGGCGGCACCTGTCATTTGCTGGTGGAAAAGACTGCTGCCGACGGATTTTGATTTTGTCTCGGGATTCATGGTTTCTGGAATGTACTGGTTTTCTGTCCTGGATCGTTAAAAGATATTTTGTCGGCATCAAGGCCGGACATGGTTTCCGGCGCAGCGGACATGGTAGTAGGGGCGAAGATCCCCGCCGAAGCCGAGTTTGAACCATCCGCGCTGGGGGCTGTTCACGCCCTCCAGGTCCACCTCGTTGATCGCGAGCGTCTGAGCGATGTCCTTGAAGGCTTCCCAGTGGATCAGCGTCCCCTGCCAGGGTTCGCTTACCTCCGGATGGCCTCCGCCGAAAAGATAATAGGCCCGCTTCGAGTCCCACCCGTAGCATGCGGAATAAACCACAGTCCCCGCTGCATTCATGGCGTGATACACGCGGCCGCGGTCCTCGCGCAGCAAGGCGTTGATGACCGACTTGATGTTCGCCAGCTTGGAGGAAGATTGGGGGTCGTTCTGGCTCTCCATGAGCGCCTTGTAGTATCCGACGAGTGTGTCGCCGTTGTCGGCCCGCACCACGGTCCCTCCTTTTTTTGCAGCTTCGCGCACACTGTAGCGCCTGACGGTTTCCATTTGTTGGAAGCACGGGGACTCCTGTTCTCTTCCGGCATATTCCCGGAGCCAGGAGATATCGACAAGGGAGGTGTAGCGTAGGGCGACAGTATATTTGTTGGCGGGAACCTCGTGATATCGAAACCACAGGAATGGACGCATGTCGGAAAACGCCGGAGGGACCTGAAATTCGACGGTCTCGAACAGATGGGCAAGCTGGCTGATCACAAACTCCGTGATTTGAAACTCGTCGTGCCTACGCTTCACCATTTGCCTCGCGTGGTCGAGGCGGAAGAGGACGCCTCCGTAGATGACCAGATCGTCCAATTCGCACCGGCGCAAATCCTCCGACAGAATCAATGCGATGCCGGCCTTGATTTCCTGCCCCTGCTTCACTCCGAACAACTGGTGGTTCCGCCCGGTTGCCTCCAGGAAAAACGACTCGGAAAACAACGTGCCCTGCGGCGAGGAATCGACGATTTCCCGCCAGGATTCCCGGTCTTCGATGGGTTCGAGGGTGAGCTTCGGGCTAGACATGTCAACCTAATGAGGAAAGCCGAACCACAGATGGACACGGATGAACACTGATCAAAAATGCTATCAATGACTTCTTCAAAATCCGTGTCTATCAGTGTCCATCCGTGGTTCCAAATTTGTCTGGAAGGCGAACAGCGTCGGGTTAGACATGCGCAAGGGTGCCGGCTTGAACCAGCTTTCCGGTGATGAGATCGATCTCCTCCACGGCAATTCCAAGGAAGCCGGCGATATCCTGTGTGGACTGACGTCCATCGGAGAGGAACAAAACCCAGAGAATGAGGTCAAGCTCCGAACGCCCCCCCAGCTGCGGTCGCTGGGCTCCTCCAAGGGTCGGATAGAGATCGCGGCGGGACAACATGGCCTCGCCATTCGGAATCAGGCTGCGATGGATCCGCCGGGCCTCCAGTTTGTCAATCAACCGGACATAGAGAGAAAAGGATTTCTCGAGGTGGTCCGCCGTCACAAAGTCCAGATTGTCCAGTGAGCTGTGGTATTCCGGATATTCGTAATACCTGTCCTTGGAAATGGTGGTGCAATTGATGCGGAACCCCTGGGACGAGTATTGTCGCTCATCACTCCCGTGGATGTCGAAGGGATAGGTGATGAAGTCTTCTCCTGCTTCGCGAAACACCTCTTCCACCATCCGGTTGATCGGGTGGGCGGAATTCCAACTCTGCTTGTAGCCGAACCTCCCGGGCCCTCCTGCGGTCGTGATGACAAGGCCCACGTCGATGTTTTTCATGGCCTGCTCGTTTTCGGCACAGTAGGCGATCGCGCCCAGTGTCTCAGGAACAAAGACGATGCGGTAGGAATAGCGGAGGTGCCCGCGGCCCGCGAGGTGCCGGGCGAGAAAAGCAGCCAGAACCACGCCGCTCAGGCTGTCGTTCGCCATGCTGGGATGGCAAATGTAGCAGGAAATCAAAATTTCCTTTGTGGATTCGCCGGGAAGAAGAATCTCCCCGTAGGTGAGGGACCCGGGTTCGAGATCCGCGTCGATGACGACTTCAAAAGGCCCCTGCATTTCCTCCAGCTCGGCATACTGCGCATGCGTCAGGCAAAACCCCCAGTCCCGCCGGTAATATGTGGTGCGATAAGGAATGGCTTCCGGAAGATCTGGATGGATGTGAAGGCGGGGTCGGATCTGCTCCCAGTTCAGGCGAAGGTTGACCGGCTCACTGTAGCCGACCAAATGAAGGTTGGAGGACTGGAAGTCAACCACACGCCGCCCTGCGGAATCGGCGATCCAGGCATCGCGGATATTCCACTCGTCGGGAATCACCCAATCGTAAACCGCCTTGCCCGTGGGAACTTCATGAAGCGTCACCGGCGCGATGCTTTTCAGGGCGAGCAACGTCTGCCGGTTGGCTTCCCCGGTGAGGCTTCTGCAGAGCGGAAAGAGCTGCCGCAGGCATGCATCGAGGTCGTCCTTCAACTCACTCATTTCCCTGGAAAGAGACTCGGAACCACGGATGGACAGGCATGAACACTGATCAAAAATGCTATCAAAGTCTTCTTCAAAATCCGTGTCTATCCGTGGTTTCCTCTGCAGGATTACCGGTGGTTTTATACCGTTTTGACATCGAAACGGGTTGAGTCGACGGACGGCTCGGCGATCCGTCCCTACCGATGCAGGGTAGGGCGGTTTCGCCGAAACCGCCGTGATATTTACCCATTACGCCGTGCGTTTGTTTTTGGAAGCGACGAGCGTCCGTCGTATGATTTCCATCGCGGGACTTTGGAGCGAGACTCCGGAGGCGACCAGGCTTTCCAAAAAAGCCAGATCATCCGTGGAGTCCACATCGAAGCGCAGTTCCGGATGGGCCAGCTCCGGCGGAGCCGGAACAACCGCCATGCGATATTGCGCGGTGTGATCCCAGAGATACAGGGTGACATGTTCCCGGTGACGTGGATCCCTCGCTTTCCCGGCCACATCCTCCAGGACATTCCTTCGCAGGATCTCGGCACCGAACCCGTCGGCATATTTGCTCCCCAGCCGGTCCATGTGGTTGCACGCATAGTCGGGATTTTCGGCGGCAAAAAACCGGATGAGCCGCTGGATCTCCTCCGGAGCCACAAACGGGTTGTCAGCACAAACGCGCACAATGACCTCGGCATTGGCCTGCCTCGCCGCCTCATCGAATCTTCCCAGCACGTCCTCCTCGTCGCCGCGGAACACCTCGACCCCGAGGCTCCTCGCAAGCTTGCCCAACTCCTCGTCGCGCGGATGGCTCGAAGTCGCGAGAACAACACCGTCGAGGCCCTCCGTCCGCCGGACCCGCTCAAGAACCCACTGCAGAAGCGGACGCCCACCCAGTTTCGCAACCATCTTCCCCGGGAACCTTGATGACCCCATGCGGGCCTGGACGATCGCAACAGTCCTCATCAGCCGTCCGTGGCGAGATCCTCCCACCTCAGAACATCATCTTCCTTCAAGGCGACGCCGAGTCGTCGTCCGAGGATCTCATCCCAGTGCAGAGGGCTCACGCCCGTTCCCGGGCGCTTGTAGGTCAAATCATCCGCGCCGATCACATGTCCGGCGGGCAGATCCCGGGTGATGACAATGCTTCGCCGGGCATTCCGGCGGGAGATGGTCTCGGTGGGAATCGGACACTTGTGGTCCGACGGTCCCAGCAATTCCGCCACATCCTCCATCCGGTCGAGGAATCGTCTGAGGTCGTCCGCTTCCATGGCGTGGTAGTGGTCATTCCCCGGAAGGGATTTGTCATGCGTGAAGTGCTTTTCCAGGATCACCGCACCAAGCTGCCAGGCCGTGATCAGGGACGTCATCGGTTCGTCGGGGAGGGTGTGATCCGAATATCCGACAAGGTAGTTCGGGAACGCGCGATGAAGTCCCCGGATCATCCGGAGGCGGGCATTCGCATTTTCCGTTGGGTAGTTCAAGATGCAGTGGAGCAGGGCGATGTCTTTGCACCCAGCGGTTTCCAGCGTGTCGACCGCGATGTCGATCTCGCCCAGGGTCGAAGCACCTGTCGAGAGGAGCACCGGTTTTCCCTTGGCCGCGATTTTCCGCAGGAACGGGATGTTCGTGAGGTCGGCGGATGCAATTTTGAAGAACGGCATCAGCGGATCCAAAAAATCAACCGAGGCGTCGTCGAATGGTGTCGAAACAAAATCCACGCCGACCTGCCGGCAATGTTCCGCAAGGGCGACATAGTCGTCCAGACCGAACCGGTCGTATTTCCGAAACAGCGTGAACTGGCTCGGCGTCGGCTCTTTCGTGATGTCCCAGTAGGCTGGGGAATTCTTCGACGCCAGGGTGGATGCCTTGTAGCTCTGAAATTTCGCGGCATCCCCGCCCCCTTGTTTCACGAGATCGATGAGGCGTTTGGCCTGGTCGAGCGAGCCCTCGTGGTTCACCCCTATCTCTGCGATCACGTAGGGTCTTCCATCCGGTTCGACCAGTCGGCTGCCGAGTTTCAGGGAATTCATAGGGTGTCAGCCACGTGCGCCTTCGCCGTGCTTTTCGATGAGGTTGGCCATGTGGAGATCCATGGCTTCGGCATTGTTGGTGATGTTGTTCTCGTGCCTCCGGTAGCGATACAACGGAAGCTCGATCCGGTGGATGCTGTATTTTTGCAGAAAACGGAACCGGAGGTCCCGCTCCTCGTGCAGTAAAAAGTTCTCGTCGTAGAGACCGATGTCGATGAGCTGCTCCGTGCGGAACATGATGCCGCAGGCGATCGGTGCCTCAAGGCAGTTTCCTCTGCCGATAAACTCTTCTCGTTCATCAATAACGACATAATCGCAAGCTACAGCATCCATGTAGCGATTTGTTGATAGATGGAGGCTAAGCACCCTTAGAAAAAATCGATTTACATAATCGTCTGAATCAACTCTGACAATATAGGGTGAGTGGGAGGCTAAAATCCCGAGATTTAGTGAGGCTGGCAAACCAAGATTTGTATTATTCTTGATAACTGTGATCTCTCCATTGAAGAGATCCAAAGCATATGGGGTCTTGTCGCTGCTGCCATCATCAATAACAATAATCTCAAAATCATTTCGGGGATACTCTTGCGCAATTAATGAACGCAAGCAGCGTCCGATATATCTCTCGTGATTATATACGGGAACTATAACAGAAATAGTAGGCACGCTCATAATTGACTCGGGTGGTTCTGGTATTATCTGGACGACACTTTGTTTATCATTTGACACGGGTGTCCGGTTATAAGTTCCACAAAGTCAATTGGTTAGAATTTAATTGTTCCAAATGTCTGAAGTCACTTTCTGTAAGTAGCTCATGCATAGGTATTTTCTCAAACGGGTGAACGCTC
>Ga0172380_10000343_pt1 | contig 94236 bp, 96 predicted proteins | sample Leawe162metaG_FD_119747 | JGI IMG/M metagenome (GOLD analysis project Ga0172380, IMG submission 119747) | Leachate microbial communities from a municipal landfill in Southern Ontario, Canada - Leachate well 162 metaG | ecosystem: Engineered > Solid waste > Landfill > Unclassified | place...
AGACCAACTTTGGATTCACCGTAATCGATGCCAAGATAATATTTTGTTTTACTTGAATTTCCTGGCATAAATAAATAATTGTCATTCCCGCGAAGGCGGGAATCCAGGTTCCACTAGTTATAAACCCTAGAAAATCAAAATACAAGTCTTCAATATTTTCTGTTTCAGCTAGTCTTGAATTTTAATAGTTCGCTTTCTCTTTATTTTAGACTTGAGGTGCCTGGATTCCCGCCTTCGCGGGAATGACACAATTTTAAACCCTCGTCAAAATCTCCACCCCATTTTTCGTCACCACAACCGTATCTTCAAAATGTGCACTCAGTTTTCCGTCTTTTGTCGCATAAGTCCAACCGTCTTTCATTATCTTTATGTAATGCGTCCCGGCATTAATCATCGGTTCCAGCGCCAACGTCATCCCTTCTTGCAAAACGATTTCGCGCATATGCGTCAAATAGTTGGGAATTTGGGGATCTTCGTGCAATTCTCTCCCCACTCCGTGCCCGACCAAATCGCGCACAACCGAAAACCCATGCGCCTTGGCACAACTCTCCACCGCCTTGCCATAATCAGTCAGCTTTGCGCCGGATTTGATTATTTTTATGCCTTCATCCAAACATTTTTTAGTTGCGTCTAATATTTCTTGCGCTTCACTCCCAATTTTTCCCGCCGGGAATGTCCTTGCCATATCTGTAATCATCCCTTTATATTTCATCCCAATATCCAATTTCACCAAATCACCTTCACGGATAATTCTACTTTTTTTAGGAATGCCATGTACAATTTCATTGTTGATAGAAGTGCAAACCGCCGCTGGAAAAGTATTGCCCGGTTCACCATAACCTTCAAAAATCGGAAAACCGCCACTATCAAAAACAAGCTTTCTCGCGAGCTTGTTAATCTCAAAAGTATTTTGCCCAGGCACAATTATTTCGCCCAAACGCTCCATAATTTGACCCAGCAGTTGCCCGCCTTCCCGCATCAACTCTATTTCTTTTTTTGACTTTATAATTATCATAAAACTTTTAAAATATCCTCAAATACTTTTTCCACACTCTGCGCTCCACCGATCCTGGAGACTAAATTCTTTTTTTCAAAATATTCAATGACTGGAATTGTTTCTGCTCTGAAAATTCCCAGCCTTTTTTCGATCCCCTCCCTTGTATCGTCCGCTCGCTGGATCAATCTTCCTCCGCATTCAGCACAAACTTCCGCAGTATCCTCTTTTAAGATTACCGCTTCTTTGCATTTTTCGCAAGAATAGCGTTTTCCGATTCGCTTTAAAGATTCCTCTTGCGAAATATCCACAAAAATCACCCGATCAATTTTTCGACCAAATTCTTGTAGTGCTTCCTCAAAATAACCTGCCTGCTCAACATTTCTTGGTACGCCGTCAAAAACAATTCCTTGCTCGCGCCCAAGATCATTAAGTCGGATATGCAACACTTCCCTAAGAAGCCGGCTCGGAACCAGCTCCTTTCTAACCATGACGATTTCGTTCACTTCATGCCCTAAGGGCGTATCCAAAAGAGCAATCTGACGCAAAGCCCGCCCCGTATCAAAATGATCGAGACCAAATTTTTCAGCCATTAGTTTTGCCTGCGTCCCTTTACCTGATCCTTGCGGACCCAATATCACTACGTTCATAAATTTTCTCCGCCAGCTGGCGGATTAAATTTTCCTGCCTACCGGCAGGCAGGCAAACAATTTTTAATGATCAAATTCTCTAATTTAAGAACTTCGTCATTGAGAAATTGGAAATTGTTTAGAAATTAAAAATTGAAAATTAGAAATTCGAGTGCAGCGAGGCATTTAAAATCCTTCATAATCCCGCATCGCCAGTTGCCCTTGCACTTGCTTGATCGTTTCAATGACGACAGAAACAACGATGAGCAACCCCGTACCACCAATAGAAACCGAACCAATATTGGTAAAGCTTTCCACAAAAAAAGGCAGGATGGCGATTAGCCCGAGAAAAACCGCACCGGAAAGGGTGATACGATTCATGATCCGGTAAAGATAATCAGCCGTGTTTTTGCCCGGTCTGATTCCCAAAATATAGCCACCCTGTTTTTGCAAACTCTCGGCGATTTTGTTCGGATCAAATACAACAGCGGTGTAGAAATAAGTAAAAGCGACGACCAAGATGAAATAGAACAACCAATAAAACCAATTACTCGGAGAAAACAGCGCACTCATTTTGACGGCGATATTGGCAATGGTACCATTAGAACTTTTGGTCAGAAAATTGGCAATCATGCCCGGAAAAAGCATGATGGAAAGTGCAAAAATAATCGGAATCACACCAGCCTGATTGATGCGCAGTGGCAAATGGGTCGAAGTTCCGCCATACATTTTGTTGCCTTTGATACGCTTGGCATAAGAAACTGGCATATTACGCTGGCCTTCGGTCATAAACACCACCGCCGCAATCGCCGCAATTAAAATCACACCCAGGATCAAATAAGTAAAAATTTGTGACGAGTCAGCTGTCGCATAAGTTTTGGCAATCGTGGAAGGAATTCCTGAAACGATTCCGGCAAAGATAATCAGCGATACACCATTGCCGACGCCTTTTTCTGTGATCAGTTCGCCCAACCACATCAAAAATATCGTACCAGCTGTCGCAATCACCATCATCGAAATCACGCTCATTGCGCCAGTCGCTGCGATGATTCCCTGTGAACGAAAAAGGGCAATCATTCCGAAAGTCTGCATTGCCGCCAATGGCACTGTTGCCCAGCGCGTCCATTGATTGAATTTCTGCCGTCCCGCTTCACCTTCTTCTTTATAGATTTTCTCGAGTGATGGCACAATCATCGTCAAAAGTTGCATAATAATTGAAGCCGTAATATATGGCCCGACTCCGAGCATAACGAGCGAAATACTGGAAAGTCCACGACCAGAAAAGAGGTTCAAAAGTCCAAAAAGTTGATTGCTCTCAAAAAACATCTTCAACTTGTCTTGATCAACACCCGGAATCGGAATATTCGCCGCCAAGCGAAACACAACCAAAAGCGCCAAGATAAAAAATATCTTGTTCCGAAGTTCCTTAATCCGAAAGATTTGAGTGATTTTAGCTAACATAGTTTTTTGCCATCCAATCTACCTGCTGAGAAAATATTTATTTACTAAAAATAATAAAAATAATATTACAGGAATCGAAGCAAGAATTATTACAGCAAAATACCAAGTATTATATCTTTTTTTTGTAAAAAATCTGCTACCAAGTGGCTCATTTTCCCTTTCAATTTTTTCATTAACAAGCGCTAGTCTTTGAATAATTTTTTTCGCATTTTCCCTCCCAACGTACCATCTCTTTCTGATAATTTTACCACTTATTAAAAACTCAATAACTGCCACCTCCTTGTAGTTAGGCCAAATAAATTCGTCTCCCCCGAGGAAAGAATTCACAAGAGGAAACTCTAGATGTAACTTTTTAATTTCATTTATTTTTATTGTATACAGGGGAATGTTGAGCAAGCTCTCTTTGAGCTCCATATTGACAAAATCAAGCTCTATTTTATTTGAAAAAACATAAACACCATAAATAACATAGTACATCCCCCATAGCAACATAATGATACCCGCTGAATACTTACTTCTCAATTCATCCCAACCACTCAAAATAAAAAAAATGGATACGCAATAGAAAATAAAAAACAAACCGGTTAAAAACCACCATTCAACTCCAATATTTTTTATTTTAACTATGTCTTTATCCATTTTTTAGCTATATGCTTTAATCCCTTGTCGGTTCAATTCTCCCGAATTGAACCTTTTATTTCTAATCAGCTAACTTCAAATTGGTAAACTTTATAATTACCGCGAGCTTGCAAGAACTGAATGGTTCAGGTCAGCCTGCCTGCCGGTAGGCAGGGAGACATTGAACCGACACCTGAAAAATCCTATTTCTTATCCTCAATTTTCTCCTCAACTTTAATTTCTCCACCAGCATCCACAACTACTTTTTTCACTGTCTCACTGATAAAGATATCTTTCTCAAAGACAAATTTTTTCGTCAACTTTGCATTTCCAAGAACTTTAATTCCCAAAGGAATATTCTTTCGTGCAACCAATTTCATATTGACCAAAGACTCTACGCTGATTATAGCACCATTTTCAAAATTCTTCTCGATGTCAGCAATCTGTACGATGCTTCTTTTTTTCATCCTTGAAGTAAAGCCCCGCTTTTTCTTCATGTGATCGATCAGTGTCGAGCGTCCGCCTTCAAACAAAGGATCGACGTGGGCACCAGAACGCGCCTTTTGACCTTTATTCCCCTTGCCGGAATAAGTTCCTTTTTTTCCTCCACGTCCGAGATTCTTTTTCTTCTTCCTCGGCTGGCTCATTTGTAAGTCTTGTCGTAACATAAAGTTATTCGCTTCGCGAACCGGCACCACGAATGCCGGACATACGAATCATGCTTTTTTAGCTTCTCTATACTATAAAATAATTAATTTCTTCCTCGCCACGCCGTAGCTTTAGCGAAGGAGGGTCGCAATTCTCTCTTTTCGTGTCTTTGACGCGCTGAGCATTCCCAACGCTTCCACTGTTGCTCTTGCCACATTCAACTTATTGGCAGTTCCCAAAGATTTCGAAACGATATCCCGAATTCCGGCAAAATCCACTACGGCGCGTACCGCTCCTCCGGCCACGATACTTCGTCCTTCTTTGGCCGGTTTCAAAATCACCTTCGCACTGCCTTTCTTATGCTCAACGGCATGAGCGATCGTATTGTTCTTGATAGCAACCGTAATCATATTTTTCTTCGCATCATCAAAAGCTTTTCCGATTGCATCCGTCACATCCGATCCTTTGCCGACTCCGACGCCCACCTTACCCTTGCGATTTCCAATCACCAGTGTCGCGCGAAAACGAAAACGTCTTCCGCCTTTTACCACGCGGGTAACCCGAGCCAAGTCCAGAAGTTTCTGTTCAAATTCCGGCTTCTCTTTTTTTCCCTTAAATTTTCGATCGTTCTTTGCCATATAGTTTAGTTACTAAAAGAGTTTTAAAATTTTAAGCCGCCTTCGCGCGCACCTTCCGCCAAAGCTTTCACTTTTCCATGATAGCGGTATCCTGCCCGATCAAAAACAACTTGAGTAATTTTCTGCTCGGCGCATTTCTTCGCCACAAGCATTCCCACCGCTTTCGCGCCAGCCACATCGTTTTTCACTTTCGCTTCTTTAGTATCTGCAGCGACGAGTGTCTTCATCGCAATATCATCAATTACCTGTGCTTTCATTGAAAGCAAGCTGCGAAAAACGCTTAGTCGTGGCACGCTAGTAGTTCCAGAAATTTTGGCACGTACGCGTCTTTTGCGGTGCAGTCTTAATTTATTTTGGCTGATCGTATTCATCTTCTTGAAATATTATTTATAGGTCTTAAATTATCCGATATAGTGGCTTGCCCCGTGGATGCGGAGCATCTTTACGGGACTATTTAGCTCCTGCTTTCTTTCCGGCTTTTCGTCTCACTTTTTCTCCTGCATAACGGAAACCTTTTCCTTTATATGGCTCAACTTTCTTAAGGTCTTTGATGTTGGCGGCAAATTGTCCCACTGCTTGCTTGTCGATTCCGCTAATCAAAAGTCCATTATTATCTTCCAATTTTGCTACAATACCGTCAGGAATTTCCACTTCGACTGGATGAGAAAAACCAAGCGCCATTACGATCTTTTTCCCCTGGATGCTCATACGAAAACCAACACCCTGCAGTTCGAGTTTTTTTTCATAACCAGCGCTTACGCCAATGATGATATTATTCACGAGCGACCGCGTCAATCCCCAGATCGCGTTTGATCCACCGTCCTCCTTGGCCTTCTTTACTGTGATTTTATCCTCAGCAATTTCAATCTTCGCTTCTGGATGAACATTCAGGCTCAGTTCGCCTTTTGGTCCTTTTGCCTTCAGAACTTCGCCTTCCAGCGTCACGGTCACTCCAGCAGGGATGGTGATTAATTTTTTTCCTATTTTACTCATAAAATTACGTTATTCGCTTCGCGAACCGGCACTACGAACGCCGGACATACGAATCATTATTTCTATAATTACCAAACCTCACAAATATACTCTCCGCCCAATCCTGTTTTTTTTGCATCATGATCAGTCATTACTCCCCTGGAGGTCGAGATAAGTGCTACACCATAATTATTCTTGACGCTCTTCACGTCTTTGCTTTTGACATAGATCCGTTGACCTTCTTTGCTGATTCGTCTGATTCCCTTGATGGCTGGAGTTTTGTTCGTATTGGAAATGGTATAATATTTCAAAACAATCTTGATCACATCGAAATCACCTTGCTTTTCTTTGGTGACGCCCGAAACAAAACCTTCTTTTTCCAGAATTTTAGCCAAGGCCATTTTCAGCTTAGACGCACTAATCGTAACAGTCTTGTGCTGCGCCATCTGAGCGTTCCTAATTTTGGTTAACATTTCCGAGATTGGATCCAACATACTCTTTAAAATTCAAAATTTAATATCGAAATCAAACTATCTAAATATCTTTATTTAATCTAGCAATAAAATTCCTACCAACTTGACCGCTTCACACCTGGCAATTGTCCGGTGCTAGCGAGTTCCCGAAAGCAGATTCGGCAAAGATCAAACTTGCGCATATACCCATGCTTTCTTCCGCATTTCCAACAGCGTCTCACGATGCGGGTGGAAAATTTCGGTTTCTTTTTTGCTCTAGCTTCAACTGATAATTTAGCCATTTTACTCTATTTTATGCTTATTATATAACTTTATTTCGTATCCTTTTTTTCAATCGGGAATCCCATCAGTCGAAACAGCATCATCCCCTTTTCTTGATTTTTAGCATTTGTCACCACATTCACCTGCATTCCAAAAGTGGTCTTGACTTGTTCTGGCATAATCTCCGGGAAAATCAAATGTTCTTTGATTCCAAGATTGAGATTACCGCCCTTGTCCACTGCGCCAACCTTAATTCCATGAAAATCGCGGATACGCGGGATTGAAGCACCGACTAATTTTTCCAAAAAATCCCACTTTCTTTTTCCTCGCAGAGTGACCTTGATTCCAATCTCCAATCCTTCACGGGTTTTGAAACCAGCAATTGATTGCTTGGCTTTGGTCATGACTGGTTTTTGCCCAGTAATCGCTTTTAGCGAATTGAAAATATCAGCCACCAGCGCCGAGTCTTTGATGAATTTTCCGATTCCGACATTCACAACGACTTTTTCGATCTTTGGTACTTGCAAATCGTTTTTCAAACCAAGATTCTTCTTCATCTCAGCCGCCACTTCGGTCTTATATTTTTCGTAAATTTTGGACATACTGCCTTTGCCACGCCGTAGCCCCGTACCCGGGGCGAAGGTGGGTCGAATTTAAATTTCTGCCTTACATTTATTACACACGCGGATTTTCTTATCTCCTTCTGTCTTATATCCGATCCGTGCCGCTTTTCCACATTTAGGACAAACCACCATCGCATTGGAGATATCGATTTTTCTTGGGATTTCTACTCTTTGCCCTTTCTCTCCCTCTTTTCTTGGCTTATTATGTTTCTTGAGCAGATTGAGTCCATCCACCACCACCTTTTGTTCAGTCGGATAAACACGCAAAACTTTTCCAGTTTTTCCGCTGTCTTTTCCTGCGAGCATCTTGACTAAATCGTTTTTCTTAATCTTCATATGGTTATATCCACGTTTCCTTAAATCTAATTTCTTATTTATAAAACTTCCGGTGCAAGAGAGGCGATCTTTGCATATCCCTTATCTCTGATCTCTCGGGCAATCGGTCCAAAAATACGGGTGCCTTTTGGTTCTTTTGCTTCCACAATCACTGCAGCATTTTCATCAAACCGGATATAGGATCCATCTTTTCGGCGAAATTCTTTTCTTTGACGGACAATCACGGCTCGGACCTTGTCACCTTTTTTGACCATTCCGCGCGGTTCAGCTGATTTTACGCTCGCGACAATAATGTCCCCAAGCTGCGCAAATCTTCGGCGACTTCCGCCAAGTACCTTGAAACACTTGATGACTTTCGCTCCGCTATTGTCAGCTACATTTAATTTTGATTCTGCTTGTATCATATAATTTATACCGATTCGAAACTACGAATCACATGCGAATCTACGAATTCTTGTTTTTTAAATTCTTCTTATTCATTCGAATGAGCGCATTCGTAGTGCGCTTTTCGCATACTACACGACTACATAATTCTTATCCTTGCTCATCGGTTTGCAAGGCACAATCTCAACCGCATCCCCGATCTTGTATTTATTCTCCTCATCATGCGCTTTATATTTCTTGGTTGAACGGTATTTTTTCTTGTATTTAGGATGAGTCTTTAGCGTGTCCACTGCTACCACGATCGTTTTTTGCATCTTATCAGAAACAACCACGCCTTTCTTGCGAGTGATGATCTTATTTTTTTCAACTTTTGGACTTTCCATAGAATTATCTTTACGCTAACTTATTTTCTTGGCTAATTAGAGTGAGAATTCTCGCAACATCGCGCTTGACTGTTCTGATTTGCCGTGTGCCTTTCACTTGCTTGGTTGCCAATTCAAATCTGAATTTGCGAATACCTTCTTCTTTTTCAGCAAGAAGCTTCTTGAGTTCATTAGTATTCTTTTCTTTCAATTCCTTGATTTTCATATGTTTACCGATTCGAAACTACGAATTAAATGCGAATCTACGAATTCTTGTTTTTTAAAATTTCTACTACCCTCTTTTCGAATGGGCGCGTTCGTAGTGCGCTTTCGGATGCACTTATTCCTCTTTAGTGACAAACTTAGTTTTCAAATTCAATTTATGAGCCGCCAGTCGCATCGCTTCCTTGGCGATTTCTCGTTTCACTCCATCCATCTCAAACATCACTGTTCCCGGTTTCACTACAGCGACAAAATGATCAACTGCTCCTTTTCCTTTACCCATCGGAGTCTCATCGCCTTTTTTTGTCATCGGTTTGTCCGGAAAAATTCGGATCCAAATCTTGCCTCCTCTTTGCACATAACGGGTCATCGCGCGACGAGCCGCTTCGATCTGCCGAGAAGATACTAGACTAGCACCGACTGCTTTCAATCCAAAACTGCCAAAACTGATTGAGTTTCCCCGCATTGCATTGCCACGGATCGCTCCGCCGCGCTGCACCTTTCTATGTTTTACTTTCTTTGGCATCAACATACGATTGTTCTAAATTTAATTCGTTTTTTTAGTATCAAACACTTCTCCCTTATAGAGCCAAGCTTTCACTCCAATCGCTCCATAGGTCGTAAACGCTGTCGCTCTGGCAAAATCGATGTTCGCTCGCAATGTGTGCAATGGCAATGTTCCTTTGGACAACCATTCTCGGCGGGACATTTCAGCACCACCCAATCGTCCGGACATTTCAATCTTCACTCCCTTGATCGTACTATTTTTCATCGCTTGTTCCAGCATCATCTTCATCGCACGGCGGAACGGGATTCTTTTTTCCAACTGCTCTGCCACATTTTGTGCAACAATCATCGCGTTTTCTTCAAAATTCTTGATTTCCTGAATTTCTATCCGCAAATCTCCCTTACGGTCACTTTTGAAAAAAGTATTCTGGATGTAATGTTTGATATCTTCCACTCCACTACCTCCGCGTCCGATGAGCACTCCTGGGCGGGCAGTCTTGATGATAATTTTTACCGCAGCTTGGGATCTTTCAATTTCCACTTCACCGATGAAAGCCGCTTTCCATTTTTTCATCACTTCCAAGCGGATCTCAATATCTTGTTTGAGGTTTTTATTATAATCTCTTTTGCTGAACCATTTGGATTTCCAATCTTGAGTGATCCCCAAGCGCAGTCCAACTGGATTTACTTTATGTCCCATAGGTATTATTTACGATTAAATAAATTTACATTGACTTCCGGTGAAATATCTTGTTTTTCCAGCCTTTCGCCTCGACCGCACCTTTCTTCTCGCCACTTTTCACTTTCGCTTCTGTTACTTTTTCCGTCTTGCCATCCTTGACGTCATCTTTCTTCTCTTCTTTTTTCTTATCCTCCTCTTTCTTCATCTCATCCTTGGCCTTTTTCATCCGATCAGCCCTTTCTTTTTCCATCTGCTCCTTGCTCTTCCTGTCCTTGCCTTCGATTCTTTCTTCCAGCACGATTCTGACTTTTGAGGTTCTTTTCAAAATTTGTCCGGCGCGTCCATAGGCTTTTGGCATCCATCTTTTCAGTGTTGGACCGGCACCAACCACAGCGTCCAAAACATACAAGTTTGTTTTGGAAAGTCCAAAATTATTTTCGGCATTAGCAACGGCGCTCAACAATAGTTTTTGCATATAGCCGCTGGTCTTTTTGATCGCTACGTCGAGCTGAGCAACCGCTTCTATTGCGTCCATGCCCTTGATCAAATCAGCGACCAATTTCACTTTGCGCGGAGAGATTCTCAAATTGTTTAATTCTGCTGTGACTTTCATATTGATCTAGATTATTTCTTCTTAGTATCAGATGCCTTGGCTGCCTTTGACGCATCAGCTTCTTTTTGCTTAGCGGCTGTTTCGATTTCTTTTTGCATCTTGCCTCCGTGCCGTGTGAATTTGCGTGTCGGTGAAAATTCTCCCAGTCTGTGTCCTACCATCTCCTCTGTTGGCGTAACAGAAATAAATATTTTTCCATTGTAGACTCCGAAAGTGAAACCAACCATCTCCGGTGAGATGACTGCTGCACGAAGCCAAGTCTTGATGACGCTTCTGTCGCCTGGTTTCTTGTCGAGCACTTTTTTGATTAATCTTTCGTCCACATAAGGACCTTTTTTCAGACTTCTTGTCATATATTATTTCCGCTTAACTCTCCTTTTGATTATAAACTTATTGCTATATTTCTTCTTCTTTCTGGTCTTCTTGCCGAGTGCCGGTTTACCCCATGGAGTTTTCGGATGTTTAAGACCGATTCCCTGACGTCCCTCGCCTCCTCCGTGTGGATGGTCAACTGGATTCATGGCTGACCCACGAACAGCTGGACGAATATTGAGCCAACGGCTCTTTCCAGCTTTTCCCAGATTGATCGAATTGCTTTCAAAATTACTCGCTTGTCCAATTGTGGCATAGCACTCATTGCTCACAAGTCTGATTTCTCCCGAAGGCATCTTGATCTGAGCAGTTTTTTCATCGACAGCGGTCAGACTAGCTGAGCTTCCTGCGCTACGAACAATCTGTCCACCACGTCCTGGGAATAGTTCCAAATTGCAAATTGTGGTTCCGATCGGAATGTTTTTGACCTTAGCGCGATTGCCCAGTTTCACAGGAGCATTCTCGGCCGAAAGCACTTCTTGTCCGGCGCGCATCCCTTCCGTGGCTAAGATATATCTTTTCTCACCGTCAGCATAATTTACCAATGCGATAAAAGCTTTTCTGTTTGGATCTTTTTCAATCGCCGCTACGCGTCCTGGCACACCAAGCTTGTCTTGCAGAAAATCCACAATCCGATATCTCTGCTTGTTACCACCACCTTGGTGCCGCACAGATATTTTTCCATGTGAACGTCCAGCCAATTTTCCTTGTTTAGAGAGAAGCGCCTTTTCCGGTTTCTTCTTGGAAACGTAATCAACCTTAACAACCGACATATTGCGGCGTCCAGCAGTATTTTTTTTGTAGATCTTGATTGCCATATAACGAGTTTAGACTAAATTATTTCCCTTCAAACACATCGATCTTATTTCCCTCTTTCAAAGTTACAATAGCCTTTCGGTAACCAGGCTTCCATCCAGGGATTCGGCCTCGCGTGCGGAATTTCCTTGGCACACTGACTGTATTAACTTTTTCGACTTTGACTTTATAGATTTTCTCGATCGCCATCTGGACTTGCAGCTTGGTCGCACGCGGAGAGATTTTGAAAATGTATTTATTACTTTCAATGAGAACAGTTGCCGCTTCGGTCACGATCGGTTCGACTAACACTCTTGAGAGGATATTCTCCTCATTGGGATTCAGATTTTTTTCCATTATTTTGCTTCAACTTGTTTATACTTCTCTTCCAAAAATAGGATGGACTCTTTGCTCATGAAAAGATTCTTGTTTCGCAGCATCTCGAGCACGTTGAGTTGCTTAGTCAGGATATTTTCCACTTTGGCCAAATTGCGACTAGCAATGCGGAGATCTTTTTCAGAATCAGAAAAAGCCATCAAAGTTTTTCCTTTGATTGCAAAATTTTTGATCACTCCAGCCACTTCCTTAGTTTTCTTCTCAGCAAAAGCCAGATTATCCACCACAAAAATTTCTTGATCTTTCAACTTTCCACTAAGAACAGTAGCAATCGCCTTTTGATTCATCTTCTTGTTGATCTTCTGTTTGTAGTTCCTGTCATTGCTTGGTCCGAAAACAACGCCTCCTTTTTTCCAAAGCGGAGTTCTTCTTGAACCAACACGAGCGCGACCAGTACCCTTTTGTTTCCAAGGCTTGATTCCGCTACCCGCTCTTTCTCCACGAGTCTTCGTATCAGCAAGCACCTGGCGCTTATTGGCATCCATCGCTACTACGATCTGATGGACCAAATCGTCATTTTTTGGCAAACCAAAAACTGAATCAGAGAGTTGCATTTCTTCGATTTCTTTGCCTTCCAGGTTATATACTTTGATCTTTGCCATACTTTTGAGATTATAGTGCTTTAATTTCCACGATTCCTCCTGGAATACCCGGAACTGCGCCTTTTATGCCTAAAATATTCTTTTCCGCGTCAATAAAAGCTACTTTCAGATTCTTAGTAGTGACACGATCACCGCCCATGCGGCCGGCCATTCTTTTTCCTTTGGTAACATGCTCTGGAAAACCAGAACCGATCGAACCAGGAGCACGAAGGTCATGCTTGTGTCCGTGAGTAGCGCAGCTTCCGGCAAAACCGTGTCTTTTCACTACACCCTGAAAACCTTTAGCTTTACTTGTGCCAGTCACAATCACTTTTTCATTCAACTCGAATATAGAAACAGAAATTTGATCATCTTTTTTCAGCTCGCTACCTTCAACACAAAATTCCTTCTTCTTGGTCTTATTCTTAGTTTTGGCGATTTCCAGTTGGATTGCAGAATACCCGTCTTTCTCTTTCTCCTTAACCAAGGACACCTTTGCACCGCACTCCAAAAGCGTCACATTCAATGCGCCTTTTTCGTCATAAATAGTTGTCATTCCAATCTTCTTTCCGAGGATAAATTTCATTGCTTTTTTCTAATATATTGCTAAATAAAATAAAAAACGGCCACTACCAGCCGAGACTCTTACGAGTTAAGAAATTTCTTTCTTGGCTAGATCAGTATCCCATCGGCGCTATGCCGTCCGGACTTTAACTAGTTTTTGCACTAAGCTACATTTTGATTTCAATATCCACTCCGGCTGGCAAATCCAAATTGGTCAAACTATCAATGGTTTTTGGGGTTGGGCTGATGATGTCAAGCAGTCTCTTGTGGATCCGCATTTCATATTGATCACGTGCATCTTTGTGGACAAATGTGGATTTGTTGACGGTAAATTTACGGATTTCGGTAGGCAAAGGAACTGGGCCAACAATGCTGGCACCTGATCTCTGGGCTGTCTCTACGATCTGGCGGGCTGATTGGTCGATAATCTTGTGATCATAGGCCTTAATCTTGATCCGGATTCTTGTTTTTGCTTCTTCTTCGTTCTTTGACATCAATTTATGCGAATTTTTAAATAAAAAACTTACTTTTTGCCTCAATTTCCTCTATAATCCGGCACTTGCCCTTACAATTAAACAGCTTAGCATAAAATATTTGAACCGTCAAATTTTTGGCTATTTTACTGTTTTTTTACATGAGAAGAGCCGGACAAAGAAAAAACTATCAGTTGAAGACTATTTGATAATCTTAGTTGCGACACCGGCGCCCACTGTGCGTCCACCTTCGCGGATCGCAAAGCGCATACCTTCTTCCATAGCGACAGGTGCACCCAAAACGACTTTGAAGCTCACAGTATCCCCTGGCATCACCATTTCAGTTCCCTCTGGAAGCATAACCTCACCAGTCACATCTGTTGTGCGGATATAGAATTGCGGTTTGTATCCCTTGAAAAATGGAGTATGTCGTCCGCCTTCTTCTTTGGTTAAGATGTAAACTTCGCATTCAAACTCAGTGTGAGGAGTGATTGATCCCGGCTTAGCCAACACTTGACCTCTTTCCACATCTTCCTTTTTGATTCCCCGGATCAGAAGTCCTGCATTATCTCCACACTCTCCGCGATCCAAAGTTTTATTAAACATTTCAATTCCGGTCACCACAGTCTTTTGTGTTGGGCGAAGACCGACGATTTCCACTTCTTCATTGATATTGATCACACCTCTTTCGATTCTTCCAGTCACCACAGTTCCGCGACCTTCAATTGTGAAGATATCTTCAATAGGAAGAAGGAATGGCTTGTCCATTTCACGGATTGGATCAGGAATTTTGGCGTCCAGTGCCGCAATCAGGTCAAGCACAGGCTTTGCACCTTCATCTTCAGCTGATTTGGATTCAAGCGCTTTCAAGGCTGAACCACGGATCACAACCGCATTTTCGCCGTCATATTCATATTTAGTCAAAAGTTCTCTCACTTCAGCTTCCACCAGGTCAACCAATTCTGCATCATCCACCATATCCACCTTATTGAGGAAAACTACGATTTCTGGCACACCAACCTGATGAGCGAGCAAGATATGTTCGCGAGTCTGTGGCATAGGGCCATCAGTCGCAGCCACCACCAAGACAGCTCCGTCCATCTGAGCAGCGCCAGTTATCATGTTTTTGATGTAGTCAGCATGTCCTGGGCAATCTACGTGAGCATAATGTCTCTTTTCTGATTCATATTCACAATGCGCAGTGGCGATTGTGATTCCACGCTCTCTCTCTTCTGGAGCTTTGTCGATTTCATCGATACCCTTTTCCTTGGCTTGTCCAAGAAAGCTCAGCACGTGAAGGATTGCCGCTGTCAATGTAGTCTTGCCATGGTCGACGTGACCAATAGTTCCAACGTTGACATGGGGCTTGGTTCTCGCGAATTTTTCTGCTGCCATATGTTTGGTAACTTACGCAGAGGTGCGCCGGAGACTTCTTTTAGAAAAAAAATCAATCCCGCAACAGCTTTGCGATTTTTTGTTATTAATTAAAATCATAAACCCCAGGACAACCCCTGGGCTATATTCATGGTAACCCACGTAAAATTTTCTCGAATTTAGCTCGTCCCGCCATAGTTCACCAGCAGGCGAACGAAGGAGGATTAAATTAAACTAAATTTTAACACAAATACTACTCTACCCTAAAAAAATACTTTTGACAAATTGAAAATGTGACTATATTGTGGATAACTCCTACGCCTGAACGACGCTTTCGTAGTGCACTTCATCGTTTTTAATCTCACCCAGAGTTTCCAGTTCGATCTCAGCTAGCTTGTCTTCCTCTTGGGAAAACTTCCAACTAGCAATATCATTATTTATCTTATCAACCAACTCTTGCTTTGTCAAGCCCAAAACCCCTTCTTGTTTGATTTTGCGAAATTCTCGGAGAGTCAGCAAAATATAGTGCTCGTCCTGGTCCTTGACGACAGCTCTTCCTCCCAAAAGTTCCAACGCTTCTTTCAGTTTCTTGTCCAGCATAAAAAAGTCAGCTACTTTATTATTTCATCACTAAAATATTATCGCAGATGCGCTTTTGTGTCAATAGTGCTGATTAAAATTATATAAAAATTACGCGACTGAAAGTGGCTGGATCGAAGGTTTCTTTTGAAGAAAAAAAACCGTTGGCTTTACCAATGGTTAATTAGGTTGGGCCGCTACTGAACTCGTCAGTAGCGACTCTTTGTTAAGGATCAATTTTTCGCTCTTCCCAGCGAAGAGATTCTCCCCAGAAAGTGAAAGGCAAGATAATTGGCGGGCCTCCTTTGCTAACTAGGAGTTCCGCATCTCTTTCCGGGCGACCTTGCTCGGTAAGCTGCCCCTTTTCGTAATAATTTGGCCGATAAGGGAAAAGGATTATGTCGCTCAACTCCTCAGCTTTTGGTCCAAAAATGTCGGCTGGTGAAGGACGTTTATCTGCCCGATCATCGACATCGCGGTGAAGTTGACTAGAGATAACAATGGGTAAGTTAATTTCATAGCTGAAATCCCTCAGCTTCTCCAGCATAAAACTGGCTTGTGCCCACTTATCTCGGTAGGGATTTCCCGGCCAAACCAGTTGCTGCAGGTTTTCAATCGCCAGTAAGCCGAATTCTGATCCTGCGCAACGGACCTGAGCCATAAGATCCAAGAGGCTGATGGTCTCTTTTATGATTATGGTCTGGATTTTTCCTCCTTGATTCATCTCCTGCTGTTTTTTATTGATTATACCTAGTTCTTTTGGCAATATTCTGCCCGTTAACAATTTTCGAAAACTAAGCTTACATTCCTGAGCAATGATTCGCAGGAAAATCCTAGAGCCAGCCATCTGTGCTCCACAATAGATAATGGGCGTTTTTTTTCTGATGGCCATATGGCCGACAAGGCCTAAGACAAATGCGCTTTTCCCCATACCAGGTCGCCCTGCGACAATTATCAACTCACTTCTTCCAAAACCCTCGATTTCCCGATTAAGTGATTCATGCGGAGTTTCTGTTATTGAAGCTTGAAGTCGGAGACTATTAAAATCAAATTTAAGCTCATCTAGCTCATTTCCCCCGGGCAATTCCTTGGCCAAAGTCGATTGAACATCAATAATGTCGGCCAGCAGCTTGTCCGGCTCGGTTGCTTCATCAAAGCAATAATTGGCCAGCTCTAATAGTTTACTAGTGGCCATCCTTTTCCATGAATGTTTCTTGATAATCTGAGCACAGCGGACAATGTCGGGGTGAACCGGCACATTTTCGATAAACTGAGAGATGTAGTAAAGCCCCCCAACTTCCTCGAGTATCTTCTGGCTTTTCAATAAATCGACCAGGGTCACAATATCGATCGGCTTGCCTTGTTCGTCGAGTTCCAACATCGCAGAATAAATCTTTTGGTGCTGTCTTCGATAAAAGTCATCCGCTGATATGATGTTGCGGACTTGAGAAATTGTGGTGTCTGGATCATCCAAAATATTGTGCAATAATCTTTCCTCTGCCTCCAAGTCACAAGGAGGCATCTTATTAAACATATTCTCACTCCGAGATGTTTTAGTTGATGTTTTTGGCATAATTTCCTCCTATGTGCTGCTGATATTTGAGCCAGTCTTTTAATAGCCATCCGGGCCAATTTTTCTCTGGCCCATAAACTTGCCTGATTGATGCGATAATACCATTAATTTTTTTCGGGGAAATAGAGGATTCGTTCTGGCAAGCGCAATAAAGCAATTGCCGGAATTTTTTCTTTGTTTTCCGCTTGAGATGAATCTTTTCGTCAATGATGGTCAGTCCCAAAAGATGCGGGATTGTTTTCCCTAAATTATCATGAGTCTTTTCTTTCTTAATAGAAAATCCATATCTGGGCGGAATTGCCAATAGCTTAGCTTTTATTTCAGGAGAAACATTTTCCGCCGCGAAATGAAAATCATCCGCGTAAACAAACCAATCTATTCCGGCAGCTTTGCAAACCCGCTCAATTTCGTCGCACATTGGTCTATAAACCAAATTCATTAGAACCGGGCTACAGGATGATCCCTGGGGTAAACGACGCTCTTGATTATAATAATGGGTTACTATCCAAACCAAAGGATCAATTAAATATGTTTCAATCCTCAGTCTTTGTAGTGTTTTTCTGACCATTTCTTCCGTGATACTAGGAAACGCACTGGCAATATCGAAGCTGAAAAAATGACGATTTCCCAAAAGAGACTTGGCGGCCAGCAAAATACTTCTTTTTTTCACAAACCCAAAAGCTTTTTTATGTATTCGCGATGGCTTGTACAGTTTATCTCCCAGGGCCCTGAAAATTTTTTGGACATCCGGATGCGGAGCCAGTATCTCGCGGCGCTTGTTTTTGATTTTTTTGGTGAAACTAAAAAATCCATAGTTAAAGATGATCCTGGTCGGTATTCCACGGACCATGATTTCATCTTCGAATCTTTCAGCGAGCAGAATCTTTTGGGCCTTGACGAGAGCCTTTCTCGACACACCCAAAAAAATCGCCAAGGCTTTTCTTGTCCAAGCTAATTGTGTGAACAAAGAAAAGTCACCTATCGGTCGTAGTTGATGTGAATTATGCACAGTCCCTCCTTATATTTTTTGATTGAATTGTTAAAGAAACTCCTTGCGCCAGCATTATATTGCTGACACAAGGAGCGACAGACGATAGAGTGCTCGATGTCTGGCAGGGGGTTTTCTTTATCCGATATATTTCATCAGGAAAAGAGAACCGCTCTGGGAAGCTGCTCCGAACCTCGGAAGCTACTCCGCCCTTCTGATCCCGGCCTGTAAAGTGCCGGGGAGAAGCCCTTATGTTCACAGGAAATGGGGTCCAGGGGTGTCCCCTGGGTTTACCATCACCCTTTTCTCCGCCGTCCGAATTCAGAAAGCGGTTTATGGCCTACTCCTGTGGCATCAACCGCCTAAACGGTGCGATGCCACTGAAGCGAATCCTGGTGAACGCCAGGTTCTTCGGCCTTTAATCTCGATTCGTCTGTCCTGCCTTTTTAGCACACAAAAAGAAGGATTGCAAATTTTTTTCACTAACTTTATGTTTTTTCAGATTAGCAAGCAGATAGACAATAAAACCCACCGAGCCATTTTATCAATAAAGATAGCTAGATCTTTTCATTGAAATCTAGAAAACTTGACATACAGCAAATTGAGGCTGGACATAAAATATACAAAAAATCGCTGAACCCTTTTGAGAGAATTCAGCGACACAAAAGCAAGCTGACATATGTTAACACTAAACTACCGATTTCATTACCCCCTTCCGGCCAGGCCATGCTCACTCTTTTTTTTATCATTTCCGCGAACAAATTTCCCGCAGAAATATTAACCCCTGCCGATGCGTACGTTGTTTCCATAAAGCCTCTCTAAGTGATTTTCTGTCTATGAAAATAAAAAAAGAACAGCCTCCCTATCGGCTGTCCTCCGTTACCAGCCAATGTTAATCAAACACTAGCTGAGCTAAAAAATCAAGTATTTTAATCTTAGAAAAAAAACAAGGTTACAACAAATTCTTGTCATAACCTTGATAGATTGATATTTCTTCTTGGGATCAGAGATCGCCAGAAGCACCGCCTCCGCCGAAGTCTCCACCGCCGAAGCCTGAGTCGCTTGATCCACCGCTCGAATCACCGCCACCCAAGAAACCTCCACTGCCTCCACTACCGCCGAAATCACCTCCGAAAAACAACCAGCCGCCACTGGAACTTCCGCCACCTGATCCGCCGCCATAACGATTGCGATTTTTGATAATGACAATGATTATGATGATTGCGATGATAGCCAGTATGAGGATGAAAACAATAAACGCCCCATCATAGTCGCTTGAAGCTTTTTTCTTAGTTCCTTCTGCTGGCGCATATTCCTTAGCGGTCAACGCCTCATACTGCTTGATCAGCTCAGAAAAGCCTTCGAAATATTTCTTTTCCCGATATTTCGGGACTAGAATCTTTTCCATCAGTTCTTTGGCCAAGATATCCGGCAGCGGCCCGCCGAGACCATACCCGACTTCCACACCGTATTTCTTTTCTTTGGGCGCCAGAACAATCAAAATTCCGTTGTCATTGGCCTTTTTTCCGACACCCCATTTTTTGGCCACTTCAATCCCATAATCCCTAATGTCTTGACCTTGAAGTGAATCAGTGATTAGAATAGCAATTTCGTTAGAAGTACTATTCTCGAACCGATTGAGTTCCTCCTTGAGTTTCGCCACTTCGGCCGAACTGAGAAGTCCGACCAGATCCGTCACCTTCCCGGTTGAAGTGGGGATTTTGAAATCGGCCGCTTGTACGCCGATCACAAAGACCAGACAAATCATCGCCAACGAAATCTGAAACAACCACGTTTTTTTCATTGAGCTTTCCTCCTTTTCTCTTTCTTCCTGATTTGAAAAAAATTAATGCTCGCAGTCTTTGACCGCGAGCACTAGTCTCATTGTTACGTTTTCATTTTCACCCGCTGTTAAAACTTAACCTTGGGCGCTTCTTTGGACGCGGCATCGGCCTCAAACAATTCCATCCGTTTGAAGTCGCCGAATCCCACGAACACGTTATTAGGGAAACGCCGCAGCTTTTTATTATACTCTGTTGCGCGGACCCCATAATTTTTTCGCTCTTGGAGAATTCGATTCTCCGTCCCCTCAAGAGAATATGCTAACTTACCAAACTCCGCGTTAGCTTTAAGCTCCGGCATGTTCTGCACAATAGTTAAAAATCGTCCTGCCGTGACATCCCATTGAGCCGCTGCCTGTTGTGTTTTAGCAAAATCGCCGGATTGCTTGGCAGCAACCCATGCGGACTGCAAGCGCACAACTTCAGTCAAAGTCTCCCTTTCGTGCGTGGCATAGCCCTTCACAATCTCGACCAGATTCGGTATAAGCTTAGCCCGCCGATCATAATTTGCTTCCACCCGGCTCCAGGCCTCGCGCGCTTCTTCCTGTTTTGAGACCAGGGAGTTATACGAGCAGGTCAGGAACATGAACGGGATCAAACACAGGGCACCGATAATAATCCATTTCTTGGTATTGCTTGCCTTTACTTCGTCTGCCATTTGCTTCATCCTCCTTACGCCTGAGTTTGTGTAAATTCCGCTTCGGGAATAGTTTCGCCGTTGAAATTCGCATGTTCCAAAAGGGGCTTGGTCCGCTGCATAACCTGTTCGTATTGAGTTTTAGTAAACTCGTTCCAAACTTTGTCATTAGCGAGCTGAATTTGCTTCACCTCGGCAACGGTGCCCTTTTCCAGGAATTCCATACGACCTAACGCCATGGCCTGTTCGGTCATAACTGTCATTCCATATGCACACATTTTCAAACTTTCATTCATTGACTGTCCGAGTGCCTGGAGCAGCGTTGCTCCTTTGAGGCCGCTGGACTGGGCGTTCATAATCACGATGCTGCGCATCATGATCGGACGCGTTACCTTCAGAAATGCGTCCAACATGATCGAAATCGCATTCATCGCTTTCCGGGTCGTGTTCAGCTCGCCGATCTGAAGTTCGGTCATTGCATGACCGTCCTTCGTGGCGCGAAAAGTCTGAGTGACAGTTTGCAGTTCGATCTCGCGATCGTTGTCCTGCTCCATAATCTCAGTCCGGCGCTGCATCAGCTTGGCATAATCATCGCTCGAAAGCGCTTTCTTGCCTTCCGGTACGGGTTGCTTAGTTGCAATAAGATCATCAACCTCACTGCTGGCCGCAAGCTGAGCTTCAATGTTTGATAATTCCGCGCGAAGCTTATTGAACTCGTCATTTTTCTTCATCGCCTCATCGCGCAGACGAATCTGGTCATCACCAAGGCGCCGATAGTCTCCTTCTGCCTGCTTCTCAGCTTGGACAAGCATAACCATCTGGGCTTTCACCCGCATGGCTGCTTTTTCTGTAACATCCCACTGCTGTCGCAGGAGATCCGGCAGAACTTCCAGAATATTGGCGGTCATCCGGCTGTCAATTCTTTTTTTGAAGAAAGTGCCGATGATGGGAAGGCCAGTTGCCTTGCGTTCCAAATCGGAACCGGAACCATCCTTACCTTTCACCAGGTCGCCCATCACTTCACCCCAGCGCTTCTGAAGACCCTCATTCTCCATGAGAATCTCATTCACGCTGGCACCGAGTCCGCGTGCTGCTTTCATGTATACGACGGCTGCGTCGGTCATGTCCTTGCGCTGCTGCTTGCCAGCAATCTCCTCAGCGGTCTGCTGGGAGTACACGGATTTGAAATCGTCCACGGTCATGGCTTTGGCCTTATCAAAATCGCCGATTGCCAATATGGGAAGATTTGCCAATGTTTTTTCCTGAACTGCAACTGCTGTTTCGGTCGTCATACCCCATTCTCCTTTTTTTCTTCCAGTTATTTCAGATTGCTCGCTTGGCTTTCACCAGTGTAGTTTCAATCGCTTCCGATGTAGATGAAATTGTCCGCTGAATTTCTGCGCGAATTTCCGTGTCTGCATCCGGGTCATTTTCGGCTCGTTTGATCGAGCTTTCCAGTGACTGGATGGTTGCAAAGATTTCGTCAAGACTTTGCCGGAACTCCGGCTGGTCTTTTTGCATCTCTTCAAGTCGCCCGAGCGTCGCACTCATTTCTTTGAGTGTCCGTTCGAGATTTTTTTCACCATCGTTCATCCTGTTTTTCAACGCCTTCACTTCCGCCCGAATAGTTGTCGGATCTTGTGATTTCAGATAAGCCTTGACTCGGCGATACTTCTCAGCCAACGTTGCCGCGCTATCGAGATATTTGTCAACATACACCTTGTATACTTTCAATATCTCCGCGACGGTTTCATTAGCTGCCTTGTCATAATTCGAAAGAGTTTCCCCTATGGCCAGAATTGACCTGAGCGTCGTCGAGAGTTCGTCCGTGGTTTGAAAAGTCACCTCTCTCAGTTTCCTGAGACTGGCGGTTCTCGCCACCTCGGCTTTTTCCCGATCTGCAGCCTGCTGCTTTTTTTGAGCTTCAGTATCAATAGTTTTGTCAAACCGCTTCATAACAAATACACAAACAACAGCTATCAGTAGAACCACAAAACCTACTCGATTACGCAAAGCTGCGAACGTGTAAATTCCAACACCAGCGGCGCACAACGGCCAAAAATTCTTCTTTATTGTTTCATACATGAATCATTTCTCCTTTTTTTCAACCGGTTTATCCATTTCGGCCAGCACCTGGTAGAAAACCGCCAGTGCCGTGTCGATGCCTTCATCCCCCCATCCCCGCTTGCGCAGTTCTTCATGAATGCGCGAAGTGAATTCAGGGGTGAATGCTTTCTTCCGGACCATATCTTTACCGGCGCTGGTCAGCGCGTCCCACAACTCACCGCCTTTTTTAGACAGATCATTAATGGTTGGCTTGACCGCATCCGATACTTCTCCGGCCAATTCGCCGGCCTTTCCACGGGCCTTTTCAGATTGACTTTTGATTTCGCTGAAAATTCCAGCAACAAATCCCAGGGCATTGTCAATAACATCCCCGATGGATTCAAAATCCAACGGAGTCTCCTCAGTACCGACAGGTTTTTCGGTTTCCAATTTCGCTTCTTCGACGCCAGCGGGCTTGGAAATGCCATCAAGATACTCAATCAGTTTTTTCCGAGCATCTTCTGAATCCTTATGCATCTCATCAATGAGATACTGGATTCTGGCATGATGCACTTCGCTGACGAATTCGAAAAAAACTTTTTCCGTCGCCTCGAAATAAACATCCTTTCCGCTTCTCAGTTTCCGTTTTAACACAGTAAGTTGATTCTGCATTGCCGTAACCATGTCAATTAAATCTGTTCTTTGCTTGGAATTCATTGTTTCTTCTCCTTCTCATTGATATTGATGTTGTACAGCCAAAAATAGCATTATTGCCAATACTCACAAAAAAGCGCCAAAAAGCGCGTTTTGTCCACTTATTTTACATCTTTCCTTAAGTTGTCAAGGAACGCTTCAATGTAGCGTAAACTGAAGAATTTGTCAAGTGCATATTAAGCTAACCACTCATAATAATCCCACATACCAATACAGCTTAATTATCCAATGAAAAAGGGTTCAACACGTTTGCATTGAACCCTTGTTGCCTTTACAGGCACCGGCCTTTATTTATTGACCAGTTTCTTGTTGTAGAACGGGGCACCCAGCACCGAATCCTGGGTCAGCACAGCTTCGGGAATGACTCCCTCTTTGACCAGTTTGGCCAACTCCCGGCCGACGAACAGATCAATCGTATTGTCCAGGCCGATCTGAGCAATGGACTGTTTCATATCCATCGCCATCGCTTCAGCCTCAGCCGTCAACCGGTTGGCTTCGCGAGAGGCTTCGGACAAAATTTTGTCCGCTTCCCGCTTGCCCCGGTCAATCATGCTCTTTTTGGTCTCGAGCATTTTTTCTTTATCCTGCCTCGCCTCTTCCACTTCAGAATTGGCAACGCCGGTGGTATTATAGGCAGTAGTAATAGCATCACCACCAGGAAAAGTGATTGGTCCGGAAAGAAAGATGTCATCGACATAGAAGCCAAACTGTTTCATATATTCCCTGGTCCGCTTCGTCGCTTCCTTGTTCATCTGGTCGGGACTTTTTTTGATCGTGGTTGCCGACATATCTTCCGCCATTTCAACAAATACTGCCATGGCATAGTGACTGGCTTCTCGGATCGCCTCATATATCCGCGGATCCTTAATTTCGGAAAATTCACCAGACAGTTTGTACTGGTTGTTTCCAAAATTATCATAGAAAATCCAGATATTTTCAACGTGTCCCATCGTGGTAAAATTCACTTTGATGGTAGCGCCTTCATGCGAATCAAACGTGGCCGCTTCATCATATGGACTCGATTTCGTAATCTCAGCCGTCATCGCGTATTGATGTGACTGGCTGGTAACACGAAAGATTTCCGTATTCCATCCAATATATCCATGAACTCCATAGGGCAACAACGGATTATCCTTGGGATTCACCGGCTTTCCATCTGTTACGCAATATTCGAATGCCAATTCGTCTTGTTCTTTATGCATCAGACCGCAACCGGCAAATCCTATAATCAGAAATATGCAACCAACAATTGTAATAATTGATTTTTTCATCGCTTGAATTCTCCTTGATCTGCAATTGAATTTATTTCACGTCCGTTATTGTCGGAATTGCCTGATTAAAACCGCCAAGGAATAAATTAGCTCCCGACGGAACGATCCGCACAGTTGTTTTCTTCTGCATAAGAGCATCCACCATCAACTTGGACTGCTCCCAACGGAAATAATTGCCAGAACCAATCTGCTCGATCACAAGCTTTCGACGCATTTCCCAAGCCTTAGCCACTCTTTCAGTGGCTTGCGCATTAGCTTCGTAAGTTAGCCGCGCTTCTTCGTCTTTGCCTTCAAGCTCCAGTTTGCGGATTTCCTGGATCAAGGGAGAAACTTGTTTATTTCTTATCCCCATCGCGACCGCCTCAGCTTCCTTGACGATAATTTTATTCATCCGCTCCTGCTGCTCTTCATCAAAACTCATTGCAGAAGTGACGGAAACCAAAGTGAAAACCAAGCCATACTGATTATATTTTTCATTCATATAGGCCAGCATGTACTTGTTAATCCCCTTCTTGTCCCGCACCAGCTCCAACACTTTTCTGCCGGAAAAGTAATTCTGATATCCGGCATAAAGGATCGGTTGAAATCGAGAACTCATAAAGTCAGTCAGGACATTTTCCGAATTGGAAAATTGCGTGAGACTATATGTCTTCACGAATTTCAATAGTCGGTCCTTGATGTCGGGAAATTCATCCGCGACGTGCATGTGTACCGTCACATTCGCTGAAATAACTCCATCCGCTGCATTCAGTTTGAAATGCTCATCCTTCGGTGATTCGAGACTTTTTCCCCTGGAAAAACAATATGCCTGATTGCCTTTTGGGAAAGGCAAGAACCTTACTCCTGGAGTGGGGAAAAACATATAGGACCGAAAAGCGGTTAACAACTCCGATTGATAATTTTCCGCATCACCATCCACTACCTCTGTCTTTTTTTCCGCTTGGTCTATTTTTTCAGTGCCTTCCGTGATCGGTTTTTTTTCCGTATTTTCTTTCACCTGTTCATTTTTGTTGGCAACTGTTGCATCTCGATTGCCGAGACTGCTCAGCTTAAGAACAAGTTTATCCTGTTCATACACTGGTCCACAAGCACTGAACGCCAGCAGACAAAACAGGGTGAATACGAAACATACGTTTTTTTTGCATCCAAACATAAGCTACTCCTTTCACTTTCATATTTCATAGTTCATGGTTAACTGCGATATCTACGAACTCCACAATTGGCGACTTTCTTTTTTTCTTGCAAAAAGATACATCAGGAAAAATATTCCATCCAGCAGTGCCGTAAACACTGCCCCGACGGCTCCCCAGAGCAAATTTGCATCACTCGGGGAAAAAAACATCAGGAAACATGCCGGGTACATAAACACTCCGGAAACGAGAAGAACCATGATCAGATTCAGTTGCGCCGGCCGAAACATAAAACCCAGCACCTGCCGGATCTTTGCTTTTCGCTCCAATTCGCTTTTGAACTGTTCGAGCACTTCCTGCTTCTTTTCTGCGAGATGTTCTTCCACCTTGCGCCGCAATATTTCATTGGAACGTACAACGCCGGGAAATAACTTATCCCAGTCCCGCACCATTCGTGAAGAAACGCGTTCCGCCAGAATTTTCATCTGGACGTTCAGCTTTTCTTCCAAGAAAACTTCCGGCTTGACCGGTTTCAAAAATCCGCGCCGGAGAAACTCCTGACGCATATCCGAAACCAATTCAGTATAGTTGACATTAAGCTCCAATTCTTTTTCTGGCATATCCACTCCCTCCTCCATTTTAATTTAACCCTAATTCGGTTTTTAAGTTGCATTCATCCAGCCATAAACTCCATTGACTTTCAACACAGAAAGAATAAAACTCCCCCGTTGTTTTCATTCCCTCTGTGCAAAAAACCATGTATACCAAACGTTTGATAGTAGCATATTTACTGGAAAAGTCAAATAAAAACGGCCCGTGATTTGCATCGAACCGTTTTGCCTATTTAAGGCCACAATGTGTCATTTTCTAGCGCCCTGACCGCATTCATCCGCCGTGGTTGCAAAGGGTTTCTTTGATCGCCTGACTTGTGGAGGAAATAGTGCGTTGCAACTCATCAAGCACATCCTTGGCACTTATGCTGTTGGTTTCCGCTGAAACTGCAAGAGTTTCCATCGATTCCAATGTAGCATCGATTTTCTCAAGCATGAAAATACTCTGGCTCTGCGATTCCTGCATCGCGCCGAGTTCCTCCAGCGTCCTCTGTTTTTCATCAAGTGTCGATTGCAGCGAAACATTGCCACCCTTGATCTTCCCTCTCAGGTCGGTTATGATACGGGCCAGTTTTTCGGGATCCGTATTGTCGAGAAATTCTTGCGCCTTGCGATGCTTCTTGACCAGCTCCGCCGCTCGCACAACATACTGATCTATGAAAGATCGATAGGCATTGAGAACTTCACCGATGACACCATCCTCAGCTTGATAATTCAGCAACCGCGTGGCCCTTCGAAAAATTAAATCGGCCAGCACAACAACCCCATCCCTCGGGGATGAAAGACTGAACCCGGCCAGATATTCCAAGGGGGTATCTTTCCGCTCGGAAAAAATGATTTCGTCGCCCAGGCCGTCCGCCGATTTGCCTTTCTGTTTCTGCTCATTGACAACCCATATGATATCTGTGAGCCACACAACTGCAATGAGACAGATGCCAATGGCGAAAGTTCCAAGGCCCGCCTTGAGACTCTGCGTCCGTAAAACAATTCCGCCCACAAGACATGTGATGCAAAAAAGCGCAAACGACACTGCATTACTCGCAAACAATCTTCTCACAATTCCCATAACCTCTCCTTTCCTTAATTTCCCTGTTGAATAAAGCACTTAACCGCTATTGTTGATATAAATATCGTTGTAATAAAAAGAACTGTTTAATATACTATGGATAACCATTTTTGTCAATATCGCGATTCTCCGCAATCACTATGACTATTTCATTAATGCAAATTCTAGCACGAACAGTGAAAATTTAGAATAGAAAAAAGCGTTTCGGAGCCCGAAACGCTTTCGTTTGCTTGTTAGCCTTTATGCTAAGTGCTGCTTAATAATAAGTCGCAATTTCGGCATAAATTTTCTGCAGTTCCTCAGGCGTTCCCTTGTAGAACTTCCCGTTCCCTTTGGCGGCAATTGTTCGAAGCACCATCTCTTTGGCTTCACCGATGCCGATGGTGAAAATCTGGATCCCGGTCGGATCGCTTTCCATTGGTTGAAGTTGCACTTCAACATCAGTGAGAGAATTCTTACTACTGTTGTCACCGCCATCAGTCAGGACCACGATGCCATAGCGGAATGAATCGCCATGTTTCTTACGCATATCGGTCAGATTTTTGTGAGCTTCCAAAATGGTATCGTAAAGTGCGGTGTTACCACCGGATCCCAAACCTACAATATGTTCACTAATCAGTTTTTCACCGATCAGTTGTTTGGTGCCTTCGATTAGCACGCCATATGACTTTGAGTCAAAAGGCATCCACGCAATAATATCTTCCGGATCCATTTTGTTGACAAATTCAGTGGCTCCTTTTTTTGCGTTATTCAGACTGGAACCGCTCATACTACCGGATTTGTCGAAAATTAGGGCAACGACGGTATGTTTTTTTACTTTGTGCCAAACCTCACCGACCCGGTCAATAACCATCTGATCAGGCAGAGCCAGCTCCACGATCTTTGCATTGGGATTCACCCCCAGTGATGCATCGAAGGGATAAGCCAATTTAACACTGGCATCTGCCGGCCGCAAACCGGCTGCCAAAACTTGTTCCTGTTGCTCTTTCGCCAACAGAAAATCCTGATAAATCTTAGCGGCCTGCGCCTGATCTAGGGTGACCCAGGGAGCACGATCGAGAATGGCAAACGGATGCCCGACCATGACTGCGCCATCTTGCGGATAAACACAGACCAACAGTTCGCGCAAATCTTTTTCAAATTTGTGATTCATCATTATGACGTTTGACTCATATGTGACAACAGCATCCAGATATTCCTGCCCGCCTTTGATCATCTTTTCCAAAAGCCATAGATCGCTCTTGCCAGAATGCACTTTGCTTTTCTCAATGTCTCCAAGAAATTTGGCGGCCGGACTATCCGGCGATATTTCTGAAAATTCCAGACGTTTTTTTCCCGAACCGACTGTGCACATGGCGACTGTCGCCAGTGTACCAGAATTGCTTTCCCCGAAATAGCCATACCCAATCTTGAACTTGCCCCATTCCGGATGGCCATATTTTTCCCAGCCTTTCGGATTATTGGCCAGAGCACGGAATGCCGACCACTTTGCTTCCGCTCCAGCGTCTGGCCAAGCTTTCATCGCAGTTGCTCGCGATTGCCACATAGCAATGACGAGTGGAGTGCGAACGAGAATCGGCGCATCTGCCTTGCTGATCGCACTGCCATTTTGGATCTGCCATTCCTTATTCAATTTGTCCATCCAAGATTCTTCCCCCGGTGAAGCGATCGTTGGTTCGATTTTCTTATTCAGAATATCGTTGACCATCGCGCCCGAACGGTAATCCTTTTTCTTTTCATCAATCGTTTCCTGAATGATGGCCACACGGATCGGCTGACCATTTAACTGATAGACCGCATCGCTTTTGGAAAGCGAGTTGAACTTATCAGTCATCTGATGCAACCAGTCCTCCTTGGTGTTGGAACTGGCGATTGAAATCTGAACGGTTCCCGGAATGACCGGTGGCTTTTTTTCTGTCACATCCTGCTGTTTCGCCGTCTGATCTTGCGGCGCCTGAGCGGCCTTTTGATCTTTTGACATGGAAATATAGGTCACGATTCCCAACATCACGACCAGCGCAATGCCAGCCAAGCCCAACCATACCATACCCGCACCTTGTCCTCTGTTACTCATTGTATTTCCTCCTGTGTATGTTAGTTGTACTGAAATTTTTGAATCACAACAGCCGCCTCACTCTTTCTTCTCTCCACAGCACTCTGTAGTTTTTTCAGCATATCTGAATTTTCTTTCGCGAATGTCGTCGCATTGACTTTGCGCTGACTGGTCCGCGTTTCCAACTGGGCTATCTGCAAGGTCACAGTCTTCAACCGGTCATTGATATCCCCGATCAAGCTTTCTGCTTCTGTCGCATATTCCCCCATAGCGCGGATATTCTCCGCCAATAGCGGATCATTTTTTTCTCGCCGATCCTGACTGTCTGAAACTAACGCCAAGATGCGTCGGGCTTCTCGTACTTGACAGACTGAGTCATGCTGCATCTCAAGCATCTTGATCGCATCATCCAATATCTGCGAAAGGCTTTCTTTCTCCTCGCTCCTCCTGGACAGTTCTAATAGTTTATGAATCGCTTCGCAACCAAGTTCCAATCCCCTCAACAGTTGAGGTCGATAATACAGCTTCTCTTCATCAATCGGAAAATCCTGCCAAACGAGACATTCCAGCGCCGAACGCCGAGTGTCCAGATCATGCATACCCTCTCGATAAATGACATAGCCAGCTAAGAAACAAACAATCAGAAAACCTCCTTCCATCAACGGGAAAAACTGTCCTAATTTTGCCAGCATACTTGCGATACCGATAAGTCCGGAACCGAGCACCACCAAAAAAATCAGCGGTCCTCCTTTTCCTCGCAATACGACATGCCTCGCCACCCCCCTTGCCAATGATCGCGACAATGAATCAATCGTCATTTCTAATCCTCCCTTCCATATATTCTGTTTTTAAGACTACTAAAAACTATTAACGGTCAAATCTATCCTTTGTATCATAGATATTCTTCTTTGTCCAGAAGATAGGATATTCAGTCTGAATAAATAAAAAACGGCCGATGATTTGCATCTAAGCCGTTTTGGATGTTTTGTGAAATTAGTGATTAATTATCCTCATTTTTCATGATCACAAAGCGTTTCTTTGATCGCCAAGGTGGTAGTGGAAAGCGTGCGCTGAAGTTCATCGCGCACATCTTTAGCATCAGCATCGCTCGTTTCCGCTGAAATAACAATTGTTTCCATCGCCTCAAGCGTGGCAGCGATTTCGCCAAGTCCCCGCCCAATAGACAATTGTTTTTTTCGCATCTCTTCAATCGCAGCCTTAGTTATCTTCTTCTCATCAAGCGTTTTTTTGGCGGAAGCATCTCCGCTTTCAATCTCAGTCTGCAAACGGCTGATTTCAGAAGATAGCTCACCAAGATCAACCGAGCTGAGATACACAAAGGCTTTCCAGTACTTCCTGACTAACTCTGCTGCTCTAGCGACATACTGTTCAATAAAAACATGATAAGTTGCGATAATTTCCCCGACCGTTCCGTCATCACTACGATAGCTGAGTAGCCGAGTCGCCCGCTTGATTATGGAGTCTATGTGAGATGATATGCAATGATTAGGAGCAGCGCTATATGCTGTTGCCAGATATTCTAATGCACCATCGCTCTTCTGAGGAACAACGATTTCACTCACTGGTCCGCTAGCCAGTCTATCTTCCATTTTTTCTTTCTCAGAAAAATGAATGAAATCAGTGAAATATACCGCCAATGTTACAACAATCCCAGCCAGTATGACCAGAATACCGAGCAAAACGCCATGGTGCATCAAAACATGAGTCCCAAAAAATCCTGTGACTAGAGGTAACCCTAGTCTGACGACTTTGCTTCGGAGTATTTTCTTCAAAATCTCTCCGCGGCACAATGAAATCATGATTTCATTGTCTGGTTTTCCTGCCACCACTCTCACTGATTCCTCCTTACAGTCGATAAAGAACATTATGATAGCAAAGGCCGCTATACCACACCCGACACACCCAGCCAACGCGCCAGCCCAAGCTCCATAGCCCTGATAAGCTAAAGTTGAGAAAAGCAACACCACGCAAAAAAAAGCAAACACAAATACATTTTCCCGAAGGAATTTTTTCAAGCCATTGCTCAGTTTGAAAATGACAATATCACCTTCTGAACATTTTGAATCTGCCCAAGGAATCGATCCGATTCCGATAAGAGAACCGATTAGTAAAGCAGCATTGCCCATCACAGAACCATAGACCAAAAAAGCAACACCCCAAATAATCCAAGCTATACTCAAAATAATCAATGGCATTAATAGAAACTTGTTTTTCATATACCCCCCTCTCTTTCTATTTGAGCTAAATCGCAACGGTTAGATTCGCACTATTATTTACAATGAAAAGAACGTTTTAATATACTACAGAGAATAGCAGTTGTCAAACTCAAACTATTCGCTAATTTTAGCTTCAAATATCACATTAAAATATACAACGCGGAATATAAAAACGCCCGAGTCTTGCGACCGGGCGCTTATTGTTGCAGCAGCTGCTGCGTTATTCGAACAGGTGAGGAACGAACCGACTGAAATTGTCGGTAATCAATGTCTTGGATTCACGGATTCCGAGTCCGGCAGAATGTCCGCCGATGACCCAGCAACCAAGCACTGGATAATTTCCATCAAAACAGGGAATTTCTGCCAAGCCTTGATAGATATACCCTTCTTCACCGTAGCTACCTGGCGTGTGCGTTTCTTTGTCGCCATCAAAGATTGTGACGTTGGCGCCTTCACGTGATAGCAAAGGCTTGCGCACATACTTGGTCATTTCTCGCGGGCCATCGAAATAGGCCGGCAGAAGATTTTCATGGTTGGGATAGAGTTCCCAAAGGATTGGAAGCAGGCCCTTATTAGAAAGGATCATTTTCCAGATCGGCTCCAGCCACAGCATACCCTTGTAATTTGCCAGCGCCATTGGTCCAAACTGATCACTGACCAGCCATTCCCATGGGTACAATTTGAACAGCGAACCGATGAAGTTGTTTTTCATATCAACAAACCGATTCTGTTCGGCATCAAAACCGATATCTCCCATAAAAATGAGCTCGGCTTCAATTCCAGCTTGTTCAGCGGTATCCTGAAGATATGTCGTAGTAACCAGATCTTCGATATGCTCTGCTACACAAGCCAGATGCAGTTTATTGCTGGGAATAAATTTTCGCAGTCCATTCCAGGTCTCCAGCAATTTTTCGTGGATCGAATTGAACTGATCATACTTGTCGCCAAAAACTTCCTCAAGCCAGAACCATTGGCTGATGCTCGCTTCCTGTAAGCCGGTCGGCGTATCAGCATTGTATTCCAGCATTTTCGGTGGATTGATCCCGTCATAGACGAAATCGAATCGATCATAAAGACTCGGATCTTCTCGACGCCAGGAATCACGGATCACTTCCGCCACTTCCGGAGAAATGCCCAGTTCGGCGAAGCGGTTTTTTTCAATGACGTGCGAAACGGCAGCTAAGCACATTTTGTGTAACTCGTTTGTTGCGTCATCCAAAACATCAATTTGATCAGCGGTGAATTTATAATACGCTCGCTCATCCCAATACAGCCCTTCCTCCGTATGATGAAACAACAAACCTTTTTCCTCAACGCGGAGCTGCCAATCCTTTCTCTGTTCAATCGCAATTCTTTTCACAGAAACCTCCTTTTCATAAAATGTTATCCTCCAAATCCGCCACTATGCGCACTGGCTGAGCCTCCGAAACCACCGCGAGAAACACTTGTGCCAGAACTGGATCCGCCACGGAATGAAGAAGAAAAACCGGAACTCTTCGGCATGGAACTGCTTCCGCCCTTAAGTATGGTTGTCCCACCAGGATTCTTGCTGACTGCTCCTCCCCAGGCCCAATTATGAGAAGGGGCTGAGGGCGCAACATAAGGACCGGAAGGATAATGGCTATTGAACAACATCCAGTTGCCTGGATAGCCGCCATAGCCACGCCGGCGCATCTCTTCTTCATGTGCGCAATCACTGTCGGCCAAGATTTTTCCATCCTTGTCGACACATCGCCGCTGAGTAGACGTACCGTCACTGCACCCGCTCAGTATCAATGCTGTCAGGGCGGAACCGATGATAATCTGTTTTGATTTTTTCATTGGTTTTCTCCTTAACCCATCAAACTGAAAAAGAAATGACGATTGCCACTGCGATTTGCAATGCTGATTCCATCAGCGCCATCGCAACATTGCGTGGTTCATCGGTCAACTTTCCATTTTCAACCCGTGGCATAAAAAATTTATTCACCACAAGTCGATATACAAGAAGCAGCACCAAGCCAAAGCCACAGTAACAGCCAAATGCTCCCAAGCTTGCTCCCCAACCAGTGAAATCGCCGACAAGACTTGCCCTCAAAAGGAAAGAAAAAGAAATAAGAAATCCGCCGACATCAATCGCGGCAGGAACATCACTTTCCTGTTCAATCACTTCAGGCAAATCTCTCGCCCCACTGCTCTGACTGGTCATCCTGTAATACATGGCATAAGCATAATAGACCGCGACCAGCGCCGCCTGTCCCAGAGCAAAAAAAACCATAGACACACCAATATCTCCAATGCCGTTGCCATTGGTAAACGCCCCATTCAAAAACAGGCCACTCCCAACATAACTGCAGAACTCAACGATACCGACAGCGACATTGCCTTTTTTGAGCGCCTCATCATTGTTGACGCTCGATAACATGAAATATTCGTTGACAAAAAAAGCAGCGAACAACGCCGGCACCAGAAAAATTCCACCCAGACACAGATTCCAAACGTCACCGAAGAATCCTCCAGTGTGCGTGGAAAGCGGTCCGACGATTCCGATGGCCAGACCGAGATAAATCCCCGCCTTGCGCAAAGCGATGGCGGTGTTTCCTTCCAGCACCAACGCATCATCATCAAACTTTGTCCGTCGGTTCTCAATACATCTGGCTCCAAACATGAATACCAAGGCGATTGCCGGATACACCATCCACTGACCAAAAATCAACATCAGATCTTTCATTGCAAGCTCCCTCCTAACTTAGAATAGTTTTTGATATTACTACTGAAAATTACAAGTCACTACCACAACAAACGAAATCATTTTTTCCAGGCACCTCCAGTTCCTGAAATAGTTGATATTTCCTCAATATTTTCAAAGTACTTTCCCTATTATCCATCAAATGAATAACATCGGACTCTATCATTTTTCCTGCAAAATGTCAAGTATTAATTTTAAAAAAATAAAGCCAATTCTGGTTACTAGAATTGGCTTGTCTAAATTTGTATTTGGGTTATGCTCGTGTCAGTCTCAACCACAAGCGCATCGCCACGCGCTTGAGCCGCTGCTGTAAATAGGCTGCGTTTGGTGGGTCATGCAAAATCACCATTTGAATCGATTTTGCTATACACTCCCCGCTCATTAGGCTTCATAATAATCATGTAGCCATCAGCCAGTGGTCTGACTACATCTTCTGCCTCCTTTTCTCGAAAAAGACTATCACTGACCGGTTCGCGGACTTTCTGCTTCAGATAGCCAGCAGGATGATATAATATGTTTTCGATTTCATCGATCAAATGTTCATACCGGACTATCGGATTGCCCCGGAATTTTCCTGCCACCAAGTAAGCATCTTCGCGAATAAAGTGCTTCAACTTCGTTTCAACATAAAATTCTTCCTTCAGATTATGCAACTTACAAAGAGTGCTGGCAAAACGCGCTCTTGCCATAGCCACCTGAGCCTTGGTCGGAAACATCTTGTGAAACAAAGAAACTATCCGGGCAATAAAAAACCAAGTCAATACTCCCAACAAAAGCGATCTGACCATTGAGGCCTCCTTAACATTTCTAACTTATTAATGGAATCATCCCACGATACAAAAAACATTTCCCAAAAAACATTCACTTCTCAAAGAACTTGAAACAGTACCAAATAATCCCCAATCTGTCAAGCCAATAAATAAAGCCAATCCTAGCTGGTAGGACTGGCTTTGGCGAAATTTTTTCGAGTCATTCTTCAATTTGACGAATCTAAGGTTTCCTAGTCGTCGTCAGAAGAGCAGCTTGTGTCGGCCTCAGGCGATGATGAATCTGCAGGAGTTTCGGCCGGAGCGTCATCGTGAATTTCGGACGATGCGCCAGAATCAGACTCACTGTGACCAGCTGATTCGAACGGATCGACAATTACAGGTCCATCGTCCAAACTTCCACTGGCACCGCCTCCGCCGAAATCGCCGCCGCCGAATTGATGTTCAGCAGGAGCATTTTGATCAGGCGCAGAATCAGATACCCAGCCAAATACGCCAGGCCTGTCGGATGTCGCGATAATCGCATTGTCATCGTTAGCTCGCGGATAAGACATATCGGATATTAGATCTTCATGGCCGGCGTGCAACATATCCATATTGCCGTCATTGGGGTGTGAGCGCCGTACTGTTGGTTCTTCGTAATACTCCCGAACTGGCACATGGCGATCAGTAAGGAGATAATTCAGTAGTAAAATATCGGTCAAAGTTATGCCGTCGTCCTGGTGAATAACTGTTGTGTCTTGCGGCAATTCCCGATCCATTCTCATCTGATAAAAACGCCTGCTGGCACGATACTTTGTTTTGCGCCTAAAGATCTGATCAACTTTGTCAACATTCCATTGATTGACCATTATGTAAATTTTTCCGGCTGTCGGGTGATCGCAGGCAACTTCCACTGCATCTTCCCGCAAAAGACTGTTATCAACAGGATCATAAACTTTGCGTCTCAAATAGACAAATGGACTTTCCAGTATCGCTTCTACTTCATCAGCGTGCCGGTCATACCATTCAACCGGATCGCTTCCCGCAGAATGCTTTAATAAGCGAACTTCTGCTTCAAGATAATCCTCCCTTTTCGCCTTGACAAAATAGTCATCCTTAAGCTCAAGAAGTTTGTTAAGAGCCGCATCAAACCGCCGCTTTGCATTCTCAAACCTTGTTTTCTCAGACCGTATCCGAGCAATACAAAATATTATCGCGGCAGCAACAATACTAAACAGTACAAACAAAAACACAATTTTTCCCATCACGAACCTCCCTTGTTTCTCTTAATCATTTGTTAAGTATTTCCCGATGAAATACTATTTTCAAAAAAACACTCATTTCTTGAACAACGTGTCAGCATACTACAGAATCCCCACCTTGTCAAATATAATTAAAGACGATTCCTTATGATCACCCAAAGCCCCAAGACTCCATCCCGCCAACCGATTTTTTTGCCTTCTTCGAACTTACGCGGGTTATAACTGATCGCTACTTCTTTGATAGAGTAGCCTTTTTTAAGAAATTTAGTTGTCAACTCTGCTTCGATCTCAAAGCCATTTGATTCCAGTTTTATATCATTTAGACAAACTTTTCGAAAACATTTATAGCACGTGTAGCTATCTGTCAGTTTTGCGCCATAAAGCAGATTGATCGCAACAGTTAGAATTTTTACACCAAGAATGCAAGAGGCATAGCCTCGTCTCTTGGGACTAATATTTCTTGATCCGTAAACCACTTGCGTTTCCGGTTTTTTAAATTCCACCAAAAGATCCACCCAATTCGTCGGATCATATTCCAAATCAGCATCCTGGATGAGAATGATATCTCCAGTCGCGACGGAAAAGCCAGTGCGTAGTGCTCGACCTTTGCCAAAATTTTTCTCGTGCCGCTTGAGAACAAAAGTATATTTCTTTTGTAATTCCATCAACAATTCGTAGCTCCCATCAGTCGAATGGTCGTCGATGACGATCAATTCTTTTTCACAGTCCAATGTCGAAGCGATAGTGACGCGCTCCAAAATAGCTGACAAAGTGTTCAGCTCATTATAGGCCGGGATGATGACGGAGACTTTTTGCATAATTAAAAAAAATTATTAGCGCGCTTTGTTTATATCCCCTTCGCCCTTAGGGAGAAGGTGTCCGAAGGCCGGATGAGGGAGAAGCCTTTCAATAACCACCCCTTCTATTAACAACGCTTTTCTTTTTTATCAACGCCCTTTTCCCTCACCTGTCACGAGTACGTGACATCCTCTCCCTAAGGGCGAGGAGGATTAGGGTGCGCTCGTAATCCTAAAATGATCCTGCGACATCTCAAACCGCGAAATTAAAGCCTCGTTTTGCTCATTTCTTTTGAGAAATATAATCGCGTATTCATCAGCAAAGACCGGCGCCCACTGCGGATCCTTGATTCTTTTCACCAAAAAATCCTGCCCCCAATTGGTCGCGTCATGCGTGGCAAAATAGATCACATTAAAATCATACTGCTCATTCGCTCGTTGCCAAGCTGCGTCGTCATCTTGCATCGGGATGTAAATGTCTTGAAAAAAAGTATCAGGATAAACTTCCGGCCGATTGTCGACAAATACTTTTTCTTGAGGATAAAGATGGAAAATCAAATAACTGCCGATGTCGTAGTTATTAAAAATCGGCCCTTTCAAATTATTCTCTCGGAAAAAAACGGCTGAAGCTTCCTGCGCTTTTTGATCAGCTTGCGCCGTGTTTCCATTCGCTTGCATAAGCTTTCCTTGAGAAAGAAAGCTGAACGTGAAAAAAAACAAACCCGCTAACGCAAAAATCAACGTCTGCACAGTGCCATCTTTGAGATCGATTTTTCTTCCAAACCCATATTTCAAATTATAGGCCAGCGCCGGCAAGGCGAAATAGCCAAACAGTGAAAAGTTGCGCAAAGCGCTCCAGCCCAAAATGCCCACCGTAACGGAAAGTCCCAAAAGCGGCCAGTTGATTTTTTTTCGATTAGTTATGAAAAGCACAACTGTACTTAAAAACAGAACCAGTAAAACTATTTTAACAATAATCAGATTAGGATTGTTAATAAACCCTAAATTAGTCAAAAAACTGACCGACTGATTTTCCAAGACGCGGTAACCGTAATTGCGAAAGATATTTAAGGGATAAATCAATCCCCTGATTCCAAAGGGACTCACAAGGCTCGCGCCAATAGTTAGGACTAAGACTAGAAATAGTATCTTGAATTGTTTCCAGTTTTTTTCCCGCACGGTGTCGAGCAAAAACAGTCCGATAAGCCCGATACCGAAAATGAAGTAGATGTGCAGATTGACCCAAAAAAGAGCAAAAATTGGCAAAAGAAACAGCCAGTCAGTTTTCAACTCGCCTTTCTTATATCTCCAAAGCAAAAGAAAAAAAATCACCGCAAAAAAATAGCTAAACACTTCCGGCCGCACTTCTGTCCGCTCACCGATGAGCGGAATGACTAGCGTGGACGCCAGCACCGCAAGCGGTAGCCCGGCGAATTTTTTGGTCATAAAAAACAGGATGCTAAAAGTAATGAGACTAAGCACAATATAGAGAAATGACAGCCCGGCAATTCCAGCCACTTTCCAGATCAGAAAAAACAGCACGCCCGAGCCCCAATGATGATTGATGAAAGGAATATCCGGATAGGTATAGGAATAGAGGTTGGTATCAGGAATTTTGTACGTAGCAAAAAAATAGCGCCCGTTTTCAATGTGGCGCCCCAAATCAATACTGACCAGATTGACCGGTTGCGCCAGAAACACGCCCAACCAAAAAAGCAAAAACACGAGCACCAATAGTACGCCCGCATTTTTTTCAATTTTCTCTTTCACTCGCATGACCCACGCCCCAAACGGGGAAAATGTTTTTTCCGGTTCTTCCATTTGTGGATTATAGCAAAAAAGGGAGGTTTCAACAAAAAACTAGTTTTCAAATGCAGCAGCAAACTAAAAAATTTTAGAGGCCTCTATAGAAGCCTCTATTGAAGTGGCTGACTATAATTTCAACCTGGAAATGAAAACTCGGCTTCCAGGGCATTACCCAGAAACCGAGCTAAAAAAAATCCACAATATACTCTCATTGAAAACACCTAAACCGTTTTGTTTAAAAACGTTTGACCGATTGCCAGAGCTTCTTCGAGAGTAGTGTTCATCGCTACCGCAATCTCCCTCGCTTTTGCAACTGATATCCCAGATTTTCCCGGATACTTTTTGGGATATTTCAAGTAATGCCAAGAGGCAACGTTATATCCGACTTTTTTCGCAAACTTTTCTTTCGTCGGCTTACCACCATTGGCTTTTTCCTTAATATTCCAGCAGTAATAGGCGTCGGATAAAAAGGCTAAAAAAGCTTGTGCAATATTCGTGTCTTCCTTTAAATTTTTCATGCCGGAAAAAACTGAAATCGATTCTGCCAATTCAGATTTTTCAGAAACTGAAGTTTGTTTTCTTAGAACAAAAACCTGATCTTCTTGACCTTTCACTGCTCTGCGCCGCAAGGCCTCTCGGGCAATATTAGCCAGAATTGCCATAGGGATTTTGTCATGCACCCCTCTCAATGTTCTAATAGTGCAAGCGAGTTCCCATGGATTGCCAGGAACATATCCTTGAAAATTGGACGAGAGAAGATTATACGCGATTTTGATGATTACCTCACTTTCCTTGTCATCAGGGATATGCGAACCATCAGGATAAACATAAATTCTGGGGTTTAGTTCCGCCAGATATGTTTTCAGTGCGACCAATCCCTGCTCCCTGAATTCCTTAAAGCAGTTGCCACACATCCATCGATTGGATTCCTTTTGCCCTCTACAAACCGAGCAAGATACTCTTTCGTATATTGATCCATGAGCTAAAGTCAATGCGATGTCATGCCAGATTTTCATTCCGGGCATAATTTCAATTTGCCTGTCTGGCAGGAAAGCCACATCTTCAGGTGCGCTGTTTTCATCGACCGACACCACAACCACTGGTTCCGCGTTCACAGCCACTGTTTCGTTAATTTGCACGTCCGCGTTCCGAATTTCCGGAAGTTTTTCTTCCGAGACTTTAGCTTCAATAATTCGTTCTTCTGGGACAGGCAAATCATCAATAGGCATCAGAATTTTTTTCACTTTCTTCTGGTTGTGTCCATTCCGCTTGCCCCAAAGCAGAGAAAGATTTTTGCCGACATACAAAAACCAAAGGTAACGCTCATCGATACCCACCTTCTTCCGTCCAACTTCCGCCATGACCAATGCAGTTCCCCTGGATCCATAAATTCCAAGGCAGCGCATACAAACAATTCCCCAGCCTTTTGGTTCTCCACACAAAGGGCAGATGTCTTGTTTTTTGAGGCCATAAAAAGCCATAAGCTCCACAACATCCCAACGCTTAATAGTCGGGATGGCCTGCTCTAACTCCGAAACTCGCTCCAAAGTCATAAGAAGCCTCCTTTCAAATAATAACGTGATTAGAATTTTGTATATTTGAAGTTATTGCATGTTTGGAAAGTACTGGTTATTAACTCTACTACAAGAAAATCCTTTGCGCAACCTGACGCCTATTTGCGCATTGCAGCAGAATAATTTCTAACTCCAGCTAAAATTATAAAAGCGATAGAAGATAAGCCTATCTTCTATCGCTTTTGTTGAATGTTTTGGCAATTTTCTCCGGACTCAGACGTCAAATTGAATCATGATCAAAATCGACGTACGAGCACGGGATAATTTCATGGACGAGCCCATAAAACAAAGCTTCTCGGGCATTCATCTGGCATCCGTCTCCAAGCATCAATTCGCGAACACGACCATATGAAAGCTTGGTCTGTCTCGCTAGTATTTGCCCAGTGAGCTCGTTCGCCCTCCGAAGGAGATCCAATCGCCGTAGTAAATGACCACTTTGCTGATACTTGTAGGTGAGTTTTTCAATCTCCACCGCAAGCTCCGCCTCGGATTCTCGGATCAGGCGACCATCACTTTCATAAGACGCCTCATGGAAAAAGAACACTGAATCAGAAAAGGCTAACCGATTAGCTCCGCACAAAAAAATATCCAGCGCTGCTGACCTGATACTGTAGCCACCGATTGTGGTAATTTTTCTTGGCATGAGCCGTTGGACTCCCAGTTCAGCAACAATACTCTGTCCTCCGTTAGAAGAAACAAACAGATTCGAGAACCCATTACATTGAATGCTCTCGAGTGTATCGATCATTCTTTTACGATACAACTTTTCCACATAAAGAAACTCGGTATTAATCAAAGTGTAAAACATGCCGCCTCTCCTTTTGACAAATTGTTTACCGCAACAACTTCAAATGTGAATTCCCTTTTGTTAACTGCAAATTGTTAAGCCACAACATACTTTTTTAGCATTATTTACTGCATTTGTCAAGCATTTGACTTAGATACGAAATTCTACCGACACTTCCCCCACAACCCCCTTTTATTATTCTTCGCCTCCGCTTGCGCTTGAGAAAACTCTGCTTTGAATTTTTCATCCGGCGGAAAGTTATCGGCACGGGCAAAACCATTGCGGACGAGATAGTCGTTTACGAAAATGTCACCGACCCAGACGTAACGAAGCAAGCGCCCGTATTGATCTTTTTCGGACACATCTTTTTCCATCCGGATTTCTTTGCCTTCCAGGAGTCGCTTACTTTCCTCACTCGCTTCTGGCCCGAAACATTGCACCGGTTTTTCCGGAGCGACCGATTCCGGCGCATCGATCCCGATCAGGCGCACAACTTGGCCACTCTCGAGCTTGATCGTGTCGCCATCAATCACCCGCTCGACTTTGGCGGATTCTTCTGCCGACGCCAAAGTTTTGTCGGCAGACGTAGTATTTTTTTCTTTCTCCACCGCCAACTGTTTTTCAAGCTCCGCAATCTGCGCAATCGAGGAATCCTCTGCTTGTTTCACGGCCACTTGATTACTCGCCAAAATGATACACAAAAAAATAACCAAGCTAGTAGCAACCAAAATCCATCGGCGATTATTTTCCCAAATTTGTTTCATTTTTTCCGGCATAGTTTTTTTAGAGGCTTCTATAGAGGCCTCTATGGAAGCCTCTAAAATTTATTAGTTTTAATTATAGCAAAAATGACCGATTTGGAAAAAAAATCCTTCGCCAAATTTGGCGAAGACAAAAAAAGCAAGATCTGCCGTCGGTTCACGCCTCTGACTTGCCTGCCCGCCTCTGGAGGGAATCTTTTATTTCTAATCAGCTCGCGAATAAAAAATAAGCTCTCGATTATGCTATAGCCTAGTAAGAACTGAGTGGTTCAGGTCGGGAGACACTGAACCGACGAGGATTTCACCCTAACAACTTTTGAATATCTTCCTGGCTGAATTCTTTGCGATAATCAATCAACTTCGGATGCTTTATTCGACGCAATTCTTCGTCGTAAGTTGCCATAATATTTCTCGCCCTTTTTTGATAGACCAGCCAATTCCTTTGAGCGGAAAATTCTTGGAAAATTTTTTCAAATTCTTTTTGTGTTAGCATTCTTTTTAATTTTTTAGCTACTTTTTCCACCTCGCCGGAAAGCCCTGTTTCAAAAGCGCCGATAATAAAAATTATTTCTTCATACATATAATTTCTGGTAAAATCTTTTTTGGCGAGATTCAAAAGTTTGCGATATTCCTTGGCTCTTTCCAGAAACAGAAAATTATATAGCATATCTGTGTATGTTCCATAATTTTTCACGGCCACAAAATCCTTAATACAATCCGTGAAATCCCGACGATATTCTTTCGTTTCTTCTCTAGTTTCAAAGAACTGGCTCGCCAACTGATTGATAAATTTGGGATCCATTTTGGCGACTCGCATTACTTTTTTGAAATCACCTTCCACTCGGATAAAATACTTTCTGACCATTTTTCCAATTTCGCTATTTTCCAACATTGCCAATTCTTTGGCCATATCCACCGAGATAACATAATTCCTAGCTAAAACTCTTCCAGTTTTGGGGTCAGTAATTTTTCCTTTAGTTGAGCCATCAAATCCATTGCCAAATTTGGCAATGGACACGAAATAATCCAAATCTTCCACGAAATCATATTTTTCAATTCTATCCCTTATCCAATTAGCAAAGAACTTTCCAACGCCTAACCACCGGTGCAACTCCCTAGCACTAACAAATCTTTTCTTCTCCCCATTAAAATCTTTTTGAATCACTTTTATATTTATTAAATCATTCATTTTTTTCTCAACACGCCGTAGTCCCAAATACGCACCGGGACAAAGGCAGTTTGTTTTTAAATAATTATACTGATATTGTATCATTACTTGAAAATATTGCAAGCCTTAAAGAGCCAAAAAACAACCCCTCTCGGAGTTGTCTTTTGGAAAAGTTGTAAATTTTAAACTATTTTTTGCCTCCTGAAATTTCTTCTGCCACATTCTTTGGCACTTCGGCGTAGTGGGAAAATTCCATCGCATAGTTGGCACGGCCCTGTGACATTGAACGGAGCTGTGTTGCATAACCGAACATCGAGGACAATGGCACTTCTGCGTCAATCACTTTCACGCGCGCATTACCTTCTCCGCGGTCACCCATTTCCTTGATGATGCCCCGCTTAGCATTGATATCACCCACCACATCACCCATAAAGTTTTCTGGGGTGATGGTTTGCACTTTCATGATTGGCTCAAGTAGCATCGGTTTCGCACGCCTACAAGCTTCCTTGAACGCCATCGATCCGGCAATTTTGAAAGCGGCTTCCGAGGAGTCCACTTCATGATATGATCCGTCATAAACTGTCGCTTTGATGTCCACCATTGGGTACCCTGCCACAACTCCCGATTCCATTGCTTCCTTCGCACCTCTTTCGATCGGCGTGATATATTCTTGCGGGATGACTCCACCTTTAATTTCACTAACAAATTCAAATCCCTTGCCTGGCTCTTGCGGTTCGACGCGCATCCAACAATGTCCATATTGTCCGCGACCACCGGATTGTTTGATATATTTACCTTCCGCTTCCGCTTTGACGCGGATCGTTTCCCGATAAGCTACTTGTGGTTGACCGATGTTGGCTTCCACCTTAAATTCGCGTTTCATGCGATCCACAATAATGTCCAGATGCAACTCGCCCATACCGGAAATGATTGTTTGTCCGGTTTCCTCATCTGTACGCACCTTGAACGTTGGATCTTCTTCGGCCAGTTTTCGCAGCGCAAATCCCATCTTCTCTTGATCAGCTTTCGTTTTTGGTTCAATCGCAATCGAGATCACTGGTTCGGGGAAAGTGATTGTTTCCAACAGCACCGGATTTTCAATGTCACACAAAGTGTCGCCAGTGGTCGTATTTTTCATTCCCACCAATGCTCCAATTCCGCCCGCATAAATCTCGGAAATTTCTTCCCGGTGATTAGCATGCATCTGCAAAATTCGTCCAATACGTTCTTTTTCATTCTTAGAAGAATTGAGCACGTATGATCCCGCTTTTAAAACTCCCGAATACACACGGAAAAAAGTCAATTGTCCCACATAGGGATCAGTCGCCACCTTGAAAGCCAACGCGGCAAACGGCGCGTCGTCTTGTTGCTTCACTTCAATTTCGATTGTTTCATCGCGCACATCAGTTGCTTTGATGGCTGGTACGTCGAGCGGAGATGGAAGATAATCGATAACTGCATCCAAAACCAATTGCACTCCCTTATTACGCAATGCTGTTCCAGTAAAGACCGGGACAAGTGTTGTTGCGATTGTCGCACGACGGATGGCCGCTTTCAGTTCTTCCTGTGAAATCTCATCGCCGTTCAAAAATTTTTCCGTCAGCGCATCATCTGTTTCTGAAACTTTTTCCACCATCTTTTCTCGCCATTCCTTTGCTTTGTCCAAAAGTTCAGCCGGGATTTCTCCTTCAATCACTTCAATTCCCATTTCTCCCGCAAAAGTATAGCCTTTCATCTTGATCAGATCCACCACGCCAGCAAAATCACCGCGCTCTCCGATCGGAATTTGCAAAGCCACAGCGTTAGGAGTCAAACGATCCCAGATAGTTCTCAAGGCATAGTAGAAATCGGCGCCTTCTTTGTCGATTTTGTTGATAAAACAAACGCGTGGAACACTATATTTGTCCGCCTGACGCCACACTGTCTCCGATTGAGGCTCCACTCCTTCTTTGCCGTCAAAAACAACCACACCGCCATCCAGCACGCGGAGTGACCGTTCCACTTCCACGGTAAAGTCCACGTGGCCCGGAGTATCAATAATATTCACCTGGCAATCTTTCCAAAAACAAGTGGTCGCCGCTGAAGTGATGGTGATTCCGCGCTCCTGCTCTTGTTCCATCCAGTCCATCGTGGCCGCACCTTCATGCACCTCACCGATTTTGTGCGTGACACCAGTATAAAACAACACGCGCTCGGTCGTCGTTGTTTTTCCCGCATCAATGTGAGCGATAATTCCGATATTACGATACTTTTCGATTGGGTATTTACGCATAGCTAATTTTAAAATTTAAAAATCAAAATTAAAAATTACAGTTTAAAATTCAAAATGATTTTTTAAATATAAAATTTTTTATTTTACATTGTCATTTTCCATTTTGAGATTTGCATTTTCCATTTTTCCTACGCGAAATGAGCAAATGCCTTGTTCGCATCCGCCATTCTATGCACATCGTCTCTCTTTTTCATCGCAGCGCCAGCTTTATTCGAAGCTTCGATCAGTTCATCAGCCAATTTTTCCGCCATCTTTTTGCCTTTTTTGGAAGAAATAGCCGCTTTTAGCCAACGGATGGCTAAAGTTGTGCGTCTTTCGCCCAAAACTGGGACTGGCACCTGATAGTTGGCGCCTCCAACTCTGCGAGATTTTAGTTCAACGAGTGGTGCGACATTTTTCAAGGCTTGTTCAAAGATGTTTAGTCCGCCTTTTTTGGTCTTTTCGTGGATGATATCAAAGGCTTCATAGACGATCCGCTCGGCAGTTGTTCTTTTGCCGTCTTGTAAAATGCTGTTGATAAATTTGCCTACTAAAAGATTATCATATCTCGTGTCAGGCTTAACGTGTTTGTCAAATACTCTTTTTCTTCTTGCCATATGTATAAATTACTAGTTTTTTCTAATTACGATTTAGCCTTTTCCACCTTAGCGCCATATTTACTGCGACCTTGCTTGCGATTGGCCACGCCGGCGCTGTCCAAGACTCCCCGCACGATATGATAACGCACGCCCGGGAGATCTTTCACGCGACCACCGCGGAGCATCACAATGGAGTGCTCTTGCAAGTTGTGTCCGATGCCCGGGATATAAGCCGTCACTTCCATTCCATTGGTGAGACGCACTCTGGCAATTTTTCGCAGAGCCGAGTTCGGTTTCTTTGGGGTGGTTGTGCTGACTTTGAGGCAGACTCCTCGTTTGAACGAGCTGTTCGTGAGAACGGGCTTGTTTTTCAAAGTATTAAAAACATGCTTAAAAGCAGGTGTTTTAGACTTGCTCTTGACCGACGAGCGGGATTTTCGCTTCAGTTGATTGATTGTTGGCATCTGTTCTTCTCTACGAATTACCTGCCCGCAATGCTACGCGATAGCGTTGCAGGCGGGCGAATTTATGAAATGTACAAATCTAGCTCAGCTAAAGCTCAATTTAGCGCATTGTCATTAATTTCGCGGCTCGTAATAAAATAATTTGATTTAAATATCTAGTGCTTATTATCCTCGCAACTCCTAGTGAGTATAATAAAAAAACTGCCAGTTGTCTAGCAGAGTAAGCATAAAGGAAAGTAGTGGATATGTCAAATTTTTTAGGGTAATCGCTGGTGTATTGCACCAGCGATTAATTGAAAAAAACGCAGAACATCAAAAAAAGCTACCTGCATCTAGAGCCAAAATCGCGCATAAATTTATCCGCAAGCAGTTTCGAAACTTCACGACGATACTTGGCACCATCTTCTTCCATTTTACTCCTTAGCCAAGAAATCATTTCTTCACATTCGGCCAGTTTACGGGAAAGATGCGCGCTCTCCTCGCAAACAGCTTCGAGCATATCGGCCAATTGCTCATTCATATTAGCAACTTTTGCCAACTCGTCGCGAAGGTTAATGATAAGCGCTCCTCTCCACGCAAAACCGTCGCGGAGTGTTTTTAACTCTTCCTGCATTTGATCGTCTATCATATTTTCCCTCCTTTTTTATCCAATGCCAATGAACAATCCTCCCCTAATCCGCCAATTTGATTTTACAAACTAACAGTTCTTCTAAAAAATGTCAAACATTTTTATTATTTTTGCAATTTCTTTATCCTACCAAGAGGATCAGTACAATTTGTACCCACCCCTAAATCGCAACCCGCAAAAAGGCATTGATTGCTGTACCCAAAAAGATGCGCAAAGGGGAAGTGAAAAAGAAAATAAAAAACAAAAGGAGCATAAAACCAAATTGTTCGAGCATAGCTTGAGTTTCGATTTTGATGGGAAAAATGGCAAACAAAAGCTTGGAGCCGTCCAATGGTGGAATTGGGATGAGGTTAAAAAAGGCCAAAAAAACATTAATGATTACCACAATGATCAAAAGTTCATAAAAAATGGCGCTGATCGATCCGGCAATTACCCCAGAAACTGTTGACCATTCGTTGAAATGATTGATAATATCTTTCTTGAGGTGCAGAGGAAGCGCAATAAATCGGGCAATGAGCGCGGCCACAAGCGCTACCGCTAAATTTATCCCCGGCCCGGCCATCGCTACCAGCGCTGGTCCCCATTTTTGATTTTTCAAATTGTATGGATTATATGGCACGGGTTTCGCCCAACCAAAAGCAAAGCCAAAAGACAGATACATAAAAAGTGGCGCGATAAATGAGCCGATAAAATCCAAGTGGCTCAAAGGATTGGCCGTCAGCCGTCCGGCATATTTGGCCGTAGTATCCCCCAGCCACAGCGCCATCACGCCATGAAAAACCTCATGGATGATGACCGAGTAAAGCAAAATGATGATATAGAAGACAACGAGGACAATTTCATTAGACATACGAGTTCCCTTGCTAAAATTATATTCCTATGCTACCTTATATCTTGTAATAAATCAACCACTAATACCTAATTTTATGAGTCGAGTATGTGAAGTTTGCGGCCGCGGTTCCGGCACGGGCCACACTGTGAGTCATTCCAATGTCAAAACCTTGCGAAAATTCCAAATCAACTTGCAAAGCAAGAAGATTGATGGCACAAAAACCAGAATCTGCACCCGTTGCATTAAAACTGCCAACAAAGAAAAATAAGCTTTTTTTTGTGAATATCAAAAAATCCTCCTTGCGAAAGCTTGGAGGATTTTTTGTTATTCGCATTTATCCCCTCTCCTTACCAAGGAGAGGGTTAGGGTGAGGTGGATTTTATTCCAAAATCCCATCCAAATTCACATCATAAAGAATTTCATCTTGAATTAAGCGATACTTCAATATTTCATTTTCAGAAAACCAAATTGGAATTTCTTTTTCCGCCTCCTCTGTCAATCCAGAGGCATGAATTAAATTCCTGATACTTCTTTGATCAAAATCTGCCATTTGATAAGTATCCAAAGTAAAATCTCCGCGAATAGTTCCCATATCCGAAGACAATGGCTCCGTTCCTCCGGTTATTTTTCGTACAAGCGCCACAGCCTGATTACCTTCCCAAATCATTGCAACCACCGGTCCAGAGCTAAGATATTTAGCATTGGCTTTCATAATTGCGATACCATTTTCTTTGAATGTAGCAAAGGGAGATTTCAAACCTTTTTTCTCATAAGAAGCAGCTGCTTTTCTGCCCACTTCCTCCAGCCACGCATCCCCGCCCACTTCATAGTAATGTTTTGTGGCCATATCCTCAGTTGGGATGGTCATTTTAAGAGCAATCATTTTGAGTCCCACTTGCTCATAACGCTTGATAATCTCTCCAATTAACGTCCTCTGCACTCCGTCCGGCTTTATAATAACCAGCGTTCTTTCTTTGCTTGGATGTGTTGTGTCCATAATTACTTTTTAAAATTAAAAATTATTAAACTAATTTGTCTTTTAGCAAATTAAAATTCATTGAAAATTTTTCCTCCTATTCCTTATTCGCAATCTCCTCCAATTCTGCCACTTTTTTCATAATCCCCTTTACGACTTCCGCTTGCATCTTCTGATCAGCTTTCAAAAAGGCCTTAGCCGGTTCGCGACCGACGCCCAATTTCACTTCGCCAAAAGAATAGGAATTGCCTTTTTTGGTGATTACTTCATATTTCACACCCGTGTCAAGCACGTCGCCCGCAGCCGAAATCCCTTCATTATACATAATGTCAAATTCAGCTGTGCGGAATGGTGGCGCCACTTTGTTTTTCACAATCTTGACCTTTGTCCGATTGCCTACAATCTCCTCGCCCTTTTTGATCTGCGCCGAACGTCTCACTTCCACCCGCACGGAAGAATAAAATTTCAGCGCGTTTCCACCGGTCGTCGTTTCCGGATTGCCAAATACCACACCAATTTTCATCCGGATCTGGTTGATAAAAATCACGGTGCAATTTGAGCGGGAAATAATCGCTGTTAGTTTCCGCAGGGCCTGTGACATCAAGCGCGCCTGGCGTCCCATATGCTGATCACCCATATCACCTTCAATTTCTGCTTTCGGCACCAGCGCCGCCACACTGTCCACGACAATCATATTGATCGCTCCCGAATTGACCAAGGCGTCCACAATGTCCAGCGCTTGCTCACCATTGTCCGGCTGAGAAATCAAAAGATCATTAATGTTTACACCGATCCTGCGCGCATATTCTGGATCGAGTGCATGCTCCGCATCGATAAACGCCGCCACTCCGCCGGCTTTTTGGGTGTTGGCAATAATATGCAAAGTCAAAGTGGTTTTTCCGGAAGATTCCGGCCCATAGACTTCCACCACGCGACCGCGCGGAATTCCACCAATGCCCAAGGCTAGATCCAATGAAATCGAACCGGTCGGAATCGAGGCTACATCGACGTGTTTAATATCCCCCAATTTCATAATCACACCTTCCCCAAATTTCTCCCGAATTTCCGAAACAACATTGTCCACCCCTTTTTCTTGCTCTTTGCCTGCCTGTCCGGTAGGTAGGTTTTTCCCCTCCTTTTTTTCTTCGTCTTTCATAATGGTTTTTTATTAATATTATTAATTGCTTGCACCATGCATTACCTAAAAATATATTTATATCCCCTTCGCCCTTAGGGAGAAGGTGGCCGAAGGCCGGATGAGGGAAAGGGCGTTACAGTGAGATAAAACTAAATTAGCTTAGATTAATCTTAATCTGCAACCCTTGCCCTCACCTGTCACGTGCTCGTGACATCCTCTCCCGAGGGGAGAAGAGAAATCGAAGAAAACTATTTCATAGCCTCACCTGTCACGTGCTCGTTACATCCCTACCTACCGACAGACAGGCACTTATTTATACTTTCGTAGGAGCTAGTGATAGTTTACCATGCTTTTTAGTTTTTAGCAAAAACCACTCCCTTAATCGCTCCCTTTTCTTTTCCCAGAGCTCCCCGATCCTCACCATTAAGCTTAACGAATGTTGCATTAGCTTGTCCAGATCCAATCGTAATCTTATCATGGGCGCTGAATTTTTGCACGGCGCCAGCCAAGACCGTCCCACTAAAGACCAAATTGCCATCCGCTTCGACGCTGACCCAGACCGGACCAGGATCAACCGTCAGTTCGATCTGCACAGCATCACTCTCCCGCGACGGAGCATTTTGATCGGTCATATTCTCCGCCGCGGGATTATCACTCATTGCCACTGCTGAGTCATCCGCATATTTAGCCTGTACAGTCACATTTTCTCCGGTTTCCTTTTGAAATTTATTCACTGCCTTGACGCGGATAACATTAATTCCTTGTTGCAAGGAAATATTTTCTCTAAACTTCCCTTCATCGTCGACCAAGACTGCCTGATCATTAACAAATATCTGCGCATCCTTATCCGTTTTTCCTTCTAAAGAAACAGAATTTCCATCAATCTGAGAATTTGATTCAGGACTAAGGATGATCAGGCGTGGCGTGTCAGTCAATGACCCGGCTTCATGGTAAAGATAAAAAAACGCGCCAAGCACAAGGATGGCAACAAAAAATAAAATGATTTTTTTAGGCGTGAAAATGAACGCGGAGATGTTGAGCGATTTTTTCTTCGTATCGATCTTTTTGGGATTTTTGCTTTTTTCCAGATTTTTCTTGATGCCCTTTTCTTTTTCAAACAGTCGAACAAGTTGCTGATCATCCACCCCCAAAAAATCTCCGTAGCTCTTGAGAAATCCCCGCACATAAACATCCGCCGGCAACTCATCATATTTTCCATCTTCCAGGCATTGCAAATATTCCACCCGGATCCTGGTCACGCGCGAAACTTCATTGAGCGCGATCCGCTTGTCCGAGCGTAACTTTTTGAGCTTCTCGCCCAAAGTCAGCGTCCCAACTTTTCTTTTTGTAAAGCCATTTGTCATACACTACAAAAATACCTGCCCGCAATGCTACGCATAGCGTTGCAGGCGGACAAATTACTACGAAATTACAAAAAAACAACCTTCATCATTTTAATTTAGGCCTAATTTATTTCGTATTTTTGTTTTGATTTTTGTTTTTCGATTATTTCAAGTATAGCCTATTTGCATTCCCCCAGCAAGATGTAGAGACGCCCCGCTGGGGCGTCTTTTGATTAGTAACAATTATCAAAAAATTTAAAAAGGGAACCACTGCGATGAGTGATTCCCTTTTCCCTTGCTATTGCTTCTGAGTAATTTTTACTAGCTGAAATGCTTAAAGAAAAGATCGCCTCTGTTTTGGTTGTGGAATCCACAATTCGGACATGAGCTTTTTATAAAAACATTGTCCATTTCAAGTGGAACACCTACAAGCCTGCTCTTACCAGATTTGCAAAGTTTAAGCGGATCTATTAAGGCGATTACTTCCTGGTAATGTTCTTCTTTCTGAGAAAACCTCTTTCTGCATTTACGACAGACGACGATTTCCTCTCTTTCCGAAAATTTTTCTCCACAAATACAAGCTAAAATCATCACTAGTCCTCCTTTTCAGTTTTTAAAGTCATGGCATGGATATTTTCTACTACGTTGATATTTCTAGTAATTCCGCTTCGAGTCTGATTTTTTTCCAATATTTTTTAAGAATCACCATCATTTCTTCTTTTGCAAAACCGTTTCCGCTCATTACTAAACCCTCGCCAGATTTTAACCAAACAGCCAAGAAATCTTCAATACTACCCATAAAATCGCCATTTCTTCCTGAAATCACCGCTACGACAAAATCATCAAGATCAAAAAAACTATCAATAACATTATCCAGAAAATCTCCACATCTGATTCTTTTTTCAAGTAGCATTAGAACCGCTGGTTTAAAAAACGGTTTATAGTGTTTTCTAACCTTCTCACTAAATTCTCCAAAATATTCAATCCCGTTATCTTCTAGAAATTCCACCAGATAACCAGTAATTTCCCGGGCTTTGTCCTTTTGTGTTTGCATCTTCGATTTTTTAACCATACAGCCTCCTTTTTAGATTTTTAAAGAGCTCCGTCAAAGTCTGATTTTAAATGGTTCAAAATTTCAGCCTAACAAGCCACTATAGCGTAAAAGTATATAATAGTCAATGAATATCAAATTTTTATATAGTCTTATTGTGCTTTTTATTAGCCACAATTAGCCTATTCATATATATTATCATCAAAAATATTGACTAATTTTTTTCTTTATGCTAAGATAACTTTTGCTGGTATACAGCCAAGTGCGTTAATGTTGGTTTCTACACTAGATTCCCGCCTCCGCGGGAATGACATAACATTATGAATCTTATCGAAGCCGTCAAAAACTGGGGTTTAAACGACAAAGAAGCCAAAGTCTATTTGGCGCTTTTGCAATTGGGACTGACCACTGCCTATAACGTCGCCAATAAAAGCGGACTGAAAAAGCCCACAACCTATGTTATTTTGGAACAATTACAAGAAAAAGGGATGGTGCGCAAAATCCCGCGAGCAAAAAAACTGCTGTTCGAAGCGGAAACACCGGAGCATATCTGGCGAATTGTGGACGAGCGGATGCTGTGGGCCAAAAGAGCACTGCCAGAGCTATTGGCAGTCAAAAAAGAACGGGGCAAAAAAGTCAGCGTGGCCTACTACGAAGGACTTTCCGGACTAAAACAAATATATGGCTTCGTCATAAATACTATGCGCGAAAAAAACCAAGCAGAAAGAAAATATGTCGGCTTTTTCGGCAATGAAGTAGACGCCAGCAAAGAAGTTCTGGATTATTTTCTAGAAGTAAACTCAGCTCATGAAAAATACAAAATCAAAAGAAGAGCCCTCACATCCTTCCATCCTAAAATAATCGAAAAATATCTAAATAACGAAGTGCTTGAAAAGTATAATATAAATGTCAAAGCCATCAGGATTGATAAATATAATAGCAACTTGGAAATAATGATCTTAGATGATTCTGTCGCAATTGTTTCACAAAGATATCTTTTTGGGGTCATCTTCAGAAACGCTGATATGGCAACCATTTTTCGCCAACTCTTTGAAATGATCTGGGACTTGGTCGAAAAAGACCGCAAGAGCTATCTTGGATATTCCAACATAGGGAAATAAAAAAGCGCCTGAGGCGCAATATGCAATAACATCTCTGTTTTGAGGTCACAAATCGTGACCTCAAAATATTTTTACATCTCCCACTTATCCCGCTTCTGTTGATCAGCATTATCATCATTATAGACCGTTCCGGCTTCTTCGGGAAGACCATAGATTTCACGCGCTTTTGCTCCGTCAGCCGGTCCAACTACGCCTTTTTCTTCCAGGATATCAAGAAGTCTTGCCGCTCTGGCATATCCCACGCGCAAACGCCGCTGCAAAAATGAAGCAGAAGCTTTTTTAGACTGCATTATTTCTTTTTTCGCCGCTTCGTAGAGCTCATCATTATTCTCATCATTAAACCCGTTGAAATTGTCCAGTTCCTGGGCGGGAGAACTAGCTCCGCCGGAAGTGATTTCAGACGCTTTTTCCTCCTCGACGATGTCACGCTTATTCTCGTCTTTGATAAATTTAACAATTTCCTTCACCTCTTTTTCTGTCACAAAGACACCCTGGATCCGTTGCGGCTTGGGAGAGTTGGCACTGAGATAGAGGCAATCGCCCTTGCCCAAAAGTTTTTCCGCGCCCGCCATATCCAAGATTGTGCGCGAATCGATCTGGGTTGCCACTTGGAAAGAAATTCTGGTGGTGATGTTCGCTTTGATGAGACCAGTGATGACCTCGACAGACGGACGCTGGGTGGAAACGATCAAATGGATGCCCACAGCCCGCGCCATCTGCGCAATTCGCACAATCGCGCCTTCCACTTCTTTCCCATGACTGCCCATCAGATCAGCCAGTTCATCCACGACAATTACGATATAGGGAATATTTTTCAAATCTTCCTCACTTACTTCACCAGTTTCTGAGTCGACCAATTTTCTTGTTTCACCATTTTTGATTTTTTCTTTATAGGAAATGATGTCACGCACTCCAACTTCCTGAAATAACTTATAGCGTTTTTCCATCTCGGACACCGCCCATCTCAGCGCATTGACCACTTTGGAATTTTCCACAATCACCGGCGTCAAAAGATGTCCGATGCCGTTGTAGAGTGACAATTCAACCCGTTTTGGATCAACCATAATAAACTGCAACTCTTCGGGAGAATTTTGATAGAGCAGCATCGTGATGATCGAATTGACGCAAACCGACTTTCCTGTTCCGGTCGCTCCCGCAACCATCAGATGGGGCATCTTGTCCAGACTGCCAAAAATATAGTTGCCACTCACATCCTCTCCGATCACGATCGTCAAATTGGATTTGCGATTCTTAAAATCTTTGCTCTCCAAAATTGACCGCAAGCGCACCAAGGAAGAGCTCTTGTTCGGCACTTCGATTCCAATCATCGATTTTCCCGGAATCGGCGCCTCGATCCGGATCGGAGCAGCCAAGGCCAGCGAAAGATCATTTTGCAAAGCCAAAATCTTAGCAATTTTCACTCCAACTGCCGGACGGAAACTGTATTGCGTCACGGATGGTCCAGTCTTGATTTCTCCCCGTTCCACTTCAATTCCAAAATTGCGCAGGGCATCCTCGATCAGTTGCGCGTTCAGATCAACATCACCGCCCTTAGCCACGCCAGAAGCTTTTTCTAAGATATCCACCGGTGGAAATTTCCACTTTGCTTTCGATTTTCTTCCCGCTCCATGGGCAGCTCCCGCCGCCATACTTTTATGTAAAAAAAGTCCATCTTCCACATCATCTTCATTCTTATTAAGTTCGGAAGAGACGAACTGATCCCGCCCTTCGACAAATTTAATCTTGGCAATATTTTCTTTTGCCAAAGCTTCTTTTTCTTTTTGCATCAATAGCACATCAGCATCTCTTTCCTCCTCCACTGGAAAAATCTGCTCCGACTCCAGCGGCAAAGCATCATCGACAGCATCATCAAGCTCGCTACTTTCTTGATCATTTTTTTCTCTCCTGAATCGCTCAATGAAATTAACGATCGAAAATTCAAAAGCAATAATCACACCCAAAAGCAAAAGGGCTAAAATGACCACCAAACTTCCCGCATTGCCCAAATATTTGATCGAACCATAAGCCACGGCGTAGCCAAGATAGCCACCACCTTTTCCGGCCTCGGCCATTTTTTGCATCTTGGAAGCGGCAAAAAACCAGTGGAATAGTCCCGTAATGCTCAAAAATACCACTGCGAGGCCAATTAACTTTGTTACATAAAAAATTGTTTCTTTGCGAAAAAATAAAATGATACCAGCTAAGACAAGAAAAATCGGAAAAATAAATTTCGTCCAACCGATCGCTTGACCAACTATTTTATTCAAAAAATCTCCGGCCACCCCGGCATAGCCAAAAAAACCCAAGGCAGTCAAAAGCGCCAAAGTGAAAAGAATCACTCCGGCCACATTTCTTTTGACATCTCTCGAAAGCGAAAAATCCAATTTGTTTTTCGCCGTTCCGTCAGACTCATACGAATCCTGGTTTTTATTGTTCGCGCTATTTTCTTTTTGTAGCTTTTTTTTTCGTCCCATATGGTCATAGTTTAGCACAAATTCCTAAAATATAAAACCCCGTAAAATCGCTACGCGATAACGGGGCGAGCCCCTTTTAGAAGGCTGCTTAATTATAAACAGGATTTGCGCGTTTACCCGAGTCAGTCGTATTTTCTAAAAAAATCCTGCCTGAGAATGCCTTTTTTCTTCAAAATTTTCCATTGGTTGCCGTTGATAGAGGGAAAATTTTGAAAAGAAAAAAGAGCGTTCGAGTTATTTTTTTAGAAAATACGACTGTGAGGTGAAACGCGCAACTCCTAAAATTGCGGTTTTTAGAAAAAACCGGCATTACTCAAAAAGGTGATGGTCAGCGCTGGCATCAGAGCCAGAAGGATGGCGAAATTCATCAGTTCGTTTTCCGCGTCCATTGTCGCCCGCTTCACACAATCAGGGCATTTGCACACTTCTTTTGCTTTTTTCATATTTTTGTTTTTGTCCCTGCTCGAGAATTAAGCTCCCGATCACAGAGATTTTTGATTAAAATAAAAAGAAAGCGGGCTCACCCGCTCTCTTTATTACCTTTATAGTATACACCACAAATTCGGAAAAGTCAAGCAGGATTCAAGATTTCTGTAATCTTACGCGAAAGATCACTCGGCGTAATATGCGTTTTGATAAAAAAGACTACGATACCCATCTGTTCAACGCGTTTTTGCGCTTCCTCATCAACCGAAGCTGACAAAACTATAATGGGAAGATTTTTCGTTTTCTCTTCTATTTTTAATTTCGCCACAATCTCTTCTCCGTTCATTGCAGGCATCACCATGTCAATCACTAGAAGATCAAAGTCATTTTCCAACGCTTCTTTGATGCCCCACGCTCCATTCATCGCCACAGAAACTTGAAAGCCATCTTGTTTCAATTTACCTCCAAACATATCAATAAAAACCTGTTGATCTTCAATAATCAGGATCTTCTTTTTTGTAGTTTTATTCATTTTTTTTTCCATAGCTTTTGAGGAAGTAAGAAATCTATTCTTGATAAATTATTAAATCTAGATTATCCTATTATTATTTATCAGTATAATCCAACTTTCAAAATAATACAACCAAAAAGCACCTCGATTTCTCAAGGTGCTTTTTGAAAATTACGGCTATTTTAACTTTTAGTCTTGCCGATGAAAGCCAGTTCCCGCTGGGATCAATTTTCCGATGATTACGTTTTCTTTGAGACCACGCAATTTGTCTTCTTTGCCAGAAACAGCGGCATTGATGAGCACGCGAGCAGTTTCTTGAAAGGACGCTGCGGAAAGGAAGCTTTCCGTGGAAAGAGCTACTTTTGTAATTCCCAAAAGAATCCGCTCACCAGTCGCTTCTTCGCCACCCTTGGCTTTCGCGCGCAAATTAGCTTCATTAAACTCATCGATTTCAAAAATATCTCCAGGCAAGAAGTCACTGTCGCCTTCCGTCACAATTGAAACGCGACTGAACATTTGGCGCACGATCACTTCAATGTGCTTGTCATTGATGCCTTCACCTTGCGATGCGTACACATCTTGAATTTCCCGAGTGATATAGCGATGCACTGCTTCTCGTCCCATTGTTTCATAGAGTTTTCGCAGATCAATGTGACCTTCGCTGAGTTGTGTTCCCTTGACCACAAGATCTCCCACGGCGACTTTCAAAGTACTGCCGATTGAGATTTGATATTCCTTGACCAGATCCACCGTGTCAGTCGATTCAATTTTTACAATTACGGATTTGTCAGTGTGTTCAATTTCCGTCACTTTACCATCAATTTCCGAAATGATCGCTTCTCCCTTTGGAGGACGCGCTTCAAAAATTTCTTCCACACGAGGCAAACCTTGGGTGATGTCCGATCCGGCAATACCTCCAATGTGGAAAGTACGCATAGTGAGCTGGGTTCCTGGCTCGCCAATCGCTTGCGCGGCCACAATTCCCACTGCTTGTCCAACTTCCACCAAATGTCCCCGTCCCAAGTCCATTCCATAGCATTTCTGACAAACTCCGCGCGGAGTTTTGCAAGTCGCGACAGTTCTGATCTTGATTTTTTCCGGCATGGCTTTTTCAATCAATTCCGCGTCTTCTTTGGTGATCATCTTGCCGGTTTCCAAAACAACTTTGCCTTTGGCGTCCAAGATATCTTCCGAAAGCACACGACCGACGGAACGACTGGCAAAATTTTGTCCAATGCGATCTGAATCTTCTTTGTAAATATATGCTCCCTCAGTGTCATGACAATCCTCTTCACGCACAATCACATCCTGCGCCACGTCCACGAGACGGCGCGTCAGATATCCGGCAGTCGCTGTTCGAAGAGCAGTGTCCGCCATACCTTTTCTCGCGCCATGAGTGGAGATGAAATATTCCAACACATTCATTCCTTCTTTGAAACAACTCTTGATCGGCAGTTCGATTGTTTCTCCAGTTGGTCCGGCCATCAGACCCTTCATACCGGCCATCTGCACCACCACGGATTCTGATCCACGGGCTTTGGAATAGACCATCGAATAAACTGGTCCTTCTTTGTCCATCGATTCACGCACACGATCCGTGATTTTGTTTTTCGTATCATTCCAAATTTCAATCACTTTGCCTTTGCGCTCACTTTCCGTCAAAAGTCCCAGATTATATTGCTTTTTAACCACATCCACTTTCGTCTCTGCTTCGTCCATAATCTCTTGCTTGTCCGTCGGCACTTGCAAGTCGTCCATTCCCCAACTGATTCCCGATTTTGTGACAGAAGCAAAACCAAGATTTTTAATTTCATCCACAAAGATTGCTGTCGTTTCTTGTCCGCAAAGCTCCAAAACTTTTGCCACCAGGGATTTTAATTCCTTCTTGGTCATTTCATAATTTTGGAAACCCAGTTCGATTGGAATAATATTATTCAGACGAATCCTTCCGATAGAAGTTTCTAGCATCTCCCCGTTCAAGCGCACCTTAATTTTCGCGCGCACATCAACTTGTCCCAATTCCTGCGCCATAATTGCTTCATCAGCAGAGCCAAAAATTCGGCCTTCACCTTTCGCGCCGGCGAGAATGTGGGTGATGTAATAGCAACCGAGCACCATATCCAGGGTTGGAGAAATGATCGGTTCGCCGCTGGCTGGTTTCAAAAGATTTTTGGAAGATAGCATCAAATTGGCACTTTCCCAACGCGCTTTGTCAGTCAGTGGCACATGCACCGCCATCTGGTCACCATCGAAGTCCGCATTGAAAGCCGAGCAAACCATCGGGTGGATCTGAATCGCCTTGCCTTCGATCAACACCGGTTGAAAAGCTTGGATCGACAAACGATGCAGTGTTGGAGCGCGGTTCAAAAGTACATAATGATGCGAAATAATCTCATCCAAGATATCATAAGCTTCTTCCGATTCTGCTTCGACCATTTTTCCGGCTGAGCGGACATTATAGGCCAATTCTCTTTCGATTAGTTTGTTGATAATAAACGGTTTGAAAAGTTCCAACGCCATTTTCTTTGGCAATCCGCATTGGTGCAATTTCAATTTCGGTCCGACCACGATCACACTTCGTCCGGAATAGTCGACGCGTTTTCCCAAAAGGTTCTGACGGAAACGACCTTGTTTACCTTTCAAAGTGTCCGCCAGGGATTTCAAAGCTCTGCGTTGTCCAGTTGAAGCCGCCACACTGACTTGTGATTTTCGCGCGCTATTGTCAAAAAGAGCATCCACCGCTTCTTGCAGCATTCTCTTTTCGTTTCTCGTAATCACTTCCGGTGCACCAATTTCCATCAGTTTTTTCAACCGGTTATTGCGATTAATAATGCGACGATAAAGGTCATTAATGTCAGAAGTCGCAAAACGTCCTCCGTCCAAGGCCACCATCGGTCGCAAATCCGGTGGGATAACAGGGATAACGACAGGCAGCATCCACTCTGGTTTGAGTTTAGCGTTCACCAAACCATTCAACAGTTTGATCCGCTTCATCACTTTTTTCTTGTCCGCGATTTCTTCCTCGCTCTCGAGCATCGCCTTATATTTAGCGATCTCCTCTTCCATATTCAATTCTGACAAAAGTTTTCTGATCGCTTCCGCGCCAATTCCGGCGGTGAAGACTTGTCCATAACGAGAAGAAAGATTGAAATATTCAATTTCGGAAATAATCTGATATTTACGCAGACCCTTCAATTCTTCCTTAGAACTACGGTAGATTTCCTTCAGTCCTTCCAATTTAGTTCGTTTCTTATCTTCTTCGTCTTGAAAATTCTTTTCCAGTTCTTTCTGCTTGGATTTCACTTCTTGCTCGATCTGAGCCAGCGCTTTTTCCTTTTCTGCTTCGTCCACGCTCAAAACCACATAGCTCGAGAAATAAATCACGCGCTCCAAATCTTGCACACCCATTCCCAGCGCCAGACCAATTTTTGATGGCACGCCCCGCAAAAACCAGATATGTGAAACCGGCACGGAAAGTTTGATGTGCCCCATCCGTTCACGTCGCACGACGCTTCTGGTCACTTCCACTCCGCACTTGTCGCAGACAATGCCTTTGTAGCGGATGCGTTTATATTTTCCGCAATAACATTCCCAGTCCCGGGAAGGTCCGAAAATTTTCTCGCAGAATAGTCCATCTTTTTCATAACGCTGAGTCCGGTAGTTGATCGTCTCCGGCTTCGTTACTTCGCCATTGGACCATTCCAAGATTTCCTCCGGGCTGGCAATTTTCAGCCGCACGCTGGAGAAATTGCTGGTCTTGGTGTTAGTGATTGAATCCATCATAAAGTTATTCGCTTCGCGAACCCCCACTACGAACGGGGGACATACGAATTATTAATTTTTAAACGCCTTACTATTTTTCCTATTCGTAGATTCGCATTCATTCGTTAATTCGCATCGGTTCTATTTCGTAGATTCGCATTCATTCGTAGTTTCGCATCGGTTTTTGGTTTCGAATCGGCTTTAAATACTTTCATCATCCTGATTCACGCGCACTTCATCCACATCCTCATTCCCATCAGCACTGGTTTCATTCAGTTCAACATTCAGCCCAAGACCTTTCAGTTCACTGACCAGCACATGGAAAGAAGCTGGCACATTCGGACTCTTGATCGGGTCACCCTTAATGATTGATTCATAGGCTTTTGATCGTCCCATCTGGTCATCTGATTTGATCGTGAGCATTTCTTGTAAAGTGTAAGATGCGCCATAACCTTCCAGCGCCCACACTTCCATTTCTCCAAAACGCTGGCCTCCAAATTGAGCTTTACCTCCCAGTGGTTGCTGTGTAATCAAAGAGTATGGTCCGATCGATCGCATATGGATCTTGTCATCGACCAAATGGTGGAGTTTCATTACATACATCACACCCACCGTCGAATCATTATCAAATTTTTCTCCTGAGCGTCCATTTACCAAACGCACTTTTCCACTTTCTGGTAGTCCGGCTTTTTTGAGTTCTTCCTTGATCTGTTTTTCGGTCACACCTTCAAGCGCAGGAGTCGCGGCTTTGTAGCCCAATTTCAGCGCTGCCCAACCAAGATGCGTTTCCAAGATTTGTCCGATGTTCATACGTGAAGCGACACCGAGTGGATTGAGAATCATATCCACTGGAGTTCCATCTGGCAGATATGGCATATCTTCAACAGGAGCGATGCGAGAAATGACACCTTTGTTTCCATGACGTCCGGCCAACTTGTCTCCAACGGAGATTTTTTTGAGCTGAGCGACGCTAACTTGGATCTGCTGGATCACACCGGTCGAAAGTTTGTCGCCTTGTTCACGAGAAAAGATTTTAATATCCACCACTTTGCCATATTCTCCATGGGGAAGATAGAGCGAGCTATCCTTGACATCCCTTGATTTTTCTCCAAAAATTGCTCGCAATAATCTTTCTTCACTCGTCAAATCACCTTCACCTTTAGGAGAAATCTTTCCGACGAGAATATCGCCAGAAGCGACTTCGGCTCCAATCACAATAATTCCCGTTTCATCCAAGTTTTTGAGGCGCTCTTCACCAATGTTTGGAATATCACGAGTGATGAGTTCCGGTCCAAGCTTAGTGTCACGCACATCGATTGAAAAATCTTCAATATGGATCGAACTATAGCGATCATCTTGCACCAATTTTTCAGAAATGATGATCGCGTCTTCATAGTTCGAACCTTCCCACGGAATGAAAGCCACTACAATGTTTTGTCCAAGCGATAGCTCACCGTGATCAGTCGAAGCACCGTCAGCCAAAAGTTGTCCCTTTTTCACCACATCACCCTTCGCCACGCGTGGCACTTGATTCATCGAGGTGAAGGCATTGGATTTAACAAAACTCTGCAAATGATAATCGCGTTTGAGAAAAGGTTTTTTTGCTCCCACTGGAGCTTCTTCTTTAATAATAATATGATCCGCGTCCACTTCTGTCACTTCTCCTGCGGCGCGCGCCACCACCACTTGTCCTGAATCAACTGCCGCCTTGTCTTCAATGCCGGTTCCCACGAGCGGAGCTTGTGGTTTTACGCAAGACACAGCTTGGCGTTGCATATTGCTTCCCATGAGTGCACGGTTAGCATCGTCGTGCTCCAAGAATGGAATGAGCGAAGTTGCCACAGAAATACATTGTTTGGCAGAAACATCGATATAGTCTAATTTTGTCGCTTCAATTTCAGTCGTGTTGCCCTTTACGCGAGCACCAACAACGGCGTCCAAAATATTCCCAAATTCATCCATCTTAATTCCGGCGTGCGTTATGTTTTTGCGATCTTCCACTGTCGCATTGATATAGTCGATGTCGTGGCTCACAAATGGTTTGACTTTGATCGTTTTCGCTTTTGATTTCAAGACTGTTTTAAGCGCTGTCTCATCCAAAAGAGTTCCAACTGCCAAACCTTCCACTTCTTCATCTAAAATTCGGTTCGTCAATTTCTCTTCATTGTTGTCGACTTCCTTATATACCCGTAGATAAGGAGTTTCTAGAAAACCATATTGATTGATTTTAGTATACGTTGCGAGATGTCCAACGAGACCAATATTCGGTCCTTCCGGAGTTTCCACCGGGCAGATCCGGCCATAATGAGAATGATGCACGTCGCGCACTTCAAAACCGGCGCGCTCTCGCGTGAGTCCGCCTGGTCCCATCGCACTGATACGACGCTTATGCTCAAGCTCGGCCAACGGGTTGACCTGGTCCATAAATTGCGAAAGTTGCGAGCTAGCAAAAAATTCTTTGATCGAAGCAGCAATTGGGCGAGAATTGACCAATTGTCCTGGGACGACGGTTTCCATGTCGCAGGTACTCATCCGGTCTTTAATGTTTCGCACAGTTCTGGCAAAGCCGACACGCAATTTGTTTTGCACCAACTCTCCTACCGAGCGCACGCGTCTGTTTCCCAGGTGATCGATATCATCAGCAATCGCCATCGGATCATTGTTCAGTCGGATGATTTCTTTGATGATGCGGATCAAATCGTCGTGAGTCAAAACGCGATGCAATTCATCATTGGGCGCTTCCACTTCAAGTCTTTGGTTCAAGCGGTAGCGTCCCACAGCTCCAAAGTCATATTTTTCAAAACTAAAAAACATCGAGTCAATCACTTGCTTGGCGTTTGATTCTGTTGCGAGATCTCCCGGACGGATTCTTTTGTAAACTTCCTTGTAACCTTCTCCCTGGCTTTTCGCAATATCTTTTTTAATTGTCTCCTCGATAAAAGAAACTTCACCCTTGTCGGCATCTTTGAAAAGTTCCAAAAGTTTCGCGTCAGTGCCATAACCAAAAGCCCGCAAAAGTGAAGTAATCGCTACTTTTCTTTTCCGGTCAATTTTTACATAGATCGCGCCTTCCGTGTCCGTCTCAATTTCCAGCCACGCTCCTCGATTAGGAATAATTTTCGCACCGAACAATTTCTTGCCTTTTTGGTAGTCCATCGAGAAAAATACACCGGGGCTTCTAATGATCTGACTGACCACCACTCTTTCCACGCCGTTGATGATAAAGGTTCCTCGATCAGTCATCAGCGGAAAGTCTCCCAGATAAATTTCCTGCTCTTTCACCTCTCCGGTTTTTTTGATGAGAAGTTGCGCCTTGCATCGCAGTGGCGCTTCATAGGAAATATTTTTATTCTTCGCCACCACTTCGTTGTATTTCGGTTCGTCCAAGTAATATTCCTTGAAAGACAGCTCCAAATCTTTTTCGGTAAAGTCCACAATCGGGTTGACTTCATCCAAAAGCTCTTTGAGACCCTTTTCTAGGAGCCAGTTGTAGGAATTCAACTGAACCTCAATCAAGTTTGGCAAAGATACCATAGACATTGATTTGAAAAATTTTCTCTTGGACAGAGAAGATTGCGAACCAAAGGCATCTTTTACCTTTAAACTCTTGGAGTCTTTAAGCATACAAATAGTGCTCATTGCCTTATTATTTCTCTATTCTCACCCGAGAAATAATAATTTAAATGAGATTTATATTAAAGTATTAAGTTTACCTAATTCTTTTTATTCAAAATTTCAAATTCCCCATGGTAGGTGGAGAAGTTATTTTCAAGTAAAATAAGCACTAAAATCAGTATTGCACAACATCAAAAATAAAGCAAGCCACCCGCTATTTTTTTAGCGGACGCAAAAATCTAAGAAAGTATAGTTGTGCTTTTTTTCATTACAACAGTATTATACACTATTTTAGAAATTTGTGTCAAGCAAAAATAATACCGCCGGTTTGTTGACCGGCGGTTTTGGCAGATTGCGGCTCTGATTAGCCTTAACATCTACCCACTTGCTTCAAAGATTTCGCCCAGGAGGTCGTCAGCCACCTCCTTTAATTCAGCGTTATCTTTTTTGAGAAGCGTAATTTCCGCTTCCAACGCGGAAATTGTCTTTTTGAGAATTTTATTTTCCCTTTCGAGACATTGGTATTCGTCTCGAAAATCCCCCGCTTCCCATTCGCGATGGCAAGCAATCTCATCGGCGGTTGGCTTTTTTAAAAGCCTATTGATTCCTGAAACTATAATTTCTACCGCATTATCAGGAAAACCGCCATTACCACTTAAAACTTTTTTCATAGCCGTGCCCTCCCCTTGGATGTTAACAAAACGAACTGTGACTAGAAAAAATAGTCTTTTCTAGTAAAATTGTCAAATTTTCTGGTTTTTGTTCTTTTTAGTCCATAGAAAAGCATTTTTCATCGCTTCGGCGATTCTTCGGGACGTGAAAGTGTCGCCCAAATCAGTTTCCACCTCGACATTAGCAATATCCTCTAAAGTAAACTCATTTTTCTTGAGCAGCACGTCAAAATTAGGCAACAGTTTTTCGGAAATATTTTCCTCCGCCCCAAAAACCACCTCGTCAACAGTTTTTTGGCCATCCTTGAGGATCAGTTTGGTGATTTTATTTTTGATTTCGATAATGATTTGCATAGCTTATTTTTTCTTAATAATTTTAACTGTCCCTCTATCAGCGTCCATCTTCAGCAAGTCACCACTCTTTATTTTTTTCATTGCGCCAAAAAGACCAACGATGCAAGGTATCCCAAGCTCTCTCGCGACAATAGCTGCATGCGAGAGCACGCCTCCACTTTCAGTAATCACACCCGAAACCTTACGCATAAGCGAAACCCAGGCCGGATCAGTTTTTGGACAAACTAAAATATTTCCTTTTTTGATTTTTTCATGAGCACTATTCAGCCAATTATACACTACTGCGACCCCCACAACTTTTCCAGGAGAGGCTGACAACCCCACCAATCCTCTTCTCTCTTTTTTCGGAAAAAGATAATACTTCTTTGGTTTGGAAATAGAATGCCCGATATTTTTGAAAAATATTTCAGAAACTGGCTTTTGAAAACGAGATACTCCTGGATGACTATAGAGAAGCTGCAATATAGAATTTTGCATCAACTCATAAAAATTTGTAAAACTCATTATTCGCCTCATTTCCCTCCTATGCACCGCCTTCACAATTTCTCTATTTTTAGAAATTATCACTGCCAGCTCTTTCATAATCTTCTCTATAAAATCATAAATATCCTTATCTGCACCCATAAAGGCAGCTGTTGATTTTTTCTTTATAATCTCTAGCGTTGGTAATTTTTCCACCGAAACTTGACTCTCCACATTAAAACCGGAAGGCGGACAATCTATCATAATTTCATAAATCCCGTCAGTAAGCCAAGAAGAAAAATTAGCATGCAACAAAATAAGTCCGTATGCAATTTTTTCTTCGTCTGATAGCTTGTGCCAATATGTTTTATAAAATTTTTCCAACTGCCGAAAATTTTTAACCTCCTGAAAAACTCCCTCAACACTTTTCTTCTCATACCTTTTTGGCGAAGATAAAAAAAGATTACTAAAATGCTCCGCATTCAAAGAACCAAGACTGAAAAATACAGTATAAAACATTGGCACGCCAGCCAATTTGGCAGGCATATCAAGAAATGTCCGATAGGGAACTTTTTTTAAAATAGGCAAAGAAACAGAAATTTTTTTTCTCTTGAGCATATTATTTCAATTTATTCCACTCAAAATTCCAAGGATCATCCTTCCTGCCCGGTGCAATCTGATTGTGCCCCAAGACATCACCGATTTTATATTTCCCCTTGAGATCCGCAATAAGCAGTTTCAGCGCGGAATATTGCGCACTGGTCAACTTATCTTTTTTAGTGGTGAGCATCTCCACCCCGATGGAAAACGCGTTCACGCCCGTGCGACCGTCCGGCATCTTGCTCTCTCCCGCATGATAGGCGATATTTTTGTCTTCGACAAGTCGGTACACTTTGCCCTTGCGATCAATCAGATAGTGCGGAGACACGCCATAGCTCTTGTATTCCGCGATTACGCCGCTAACCGAATATGGATCATCACCAATTGCATCATAGGACGAATGAATAATAATCGTGTCGATTTTCCGCTCCGAAGACGCTTGAAATCCGAAAGAAACAAGTCGATTTGCAATGGATAGCTTGGTCACTTTCGGCGCTTCCGCCTCACCACTTGCATCAGCAGTTGATGAATTATCTACGACTTTGGTGTCTTTTCCTTCGCCACGCTGTAGCTCCTCGACCCGCCGTAGCTCTTCAGCGGAGGAGGTTAGCGAAAGCGGGTCCACCTTTTCCGGAATATCAGCATTATTATCTTGATTACTAATATTTTCTTCAACCATCTCTTGCTTTTGCTCCTCACTATTTTGCGCCAGGTTAAGCTCTACTTTTTTATTTTCACCAGCTTTATGAAAATAAAAAAAAGCCCCAATCAAAATGACGCCTAAAGCCACACTTGTTATTATTTGAATTTTGGTTTTTTTGAGCATGTTGTTAGTTTAGCACAACTGCCCTAGAAAAAAAATGAGGGAAGTTGGTTTCAATAAGCCAACTTCCCCTATGTCCACATTTACCATCCTATTTGTAAACATACTCCTATCTTTGCCAATCCATCTCTGTTATTCGAGCATTAATATCATCACTGACCGGAAAATCCCCATCTTCTTCATAATAAAAATCCTTCCACGCCTTTTTCAATAAAGGAACTATGAGAAAACCTACCGCAAGCACAAACAATCCCACCGTAACCGCGCCAATGTTCATAACCGCCTCCTTTATGATTAAAGTTTAAAAAACGATTAGAAATAGCCTATTTCCAAGCTAACATCAATTTTTAAATCTGTAAAATTTTTCCATCATAAAAGAGGGTCTCTGGTTTCCAGAAATCCCCTCATATTTTTTCGTTGCTCGCCCTAGGTTCAGGGCGTTAGTTACCTTTTTTCCAAAACTGCCTGGAGATCTGCAACAAACTGTTGCTGCTCCTTTTCCTCAGAAGCGGAATAGGGTTTGCCTTCGAGTTTCCGATCTTCGATAACCATAAGAAGCATCTTGGCGTTGGCCAAATCATTCTTGAGCTTCTTATTTATATCGATATATGGAGCTTCCGCCTTTCCTTGATGGACAATCTTCGAAACTCTTTCTTGATTGTCTAAACTAACAAGGGAGATGCCATAGCCAATACCAATCAAGAAGACCGCAGCAACAGCAACCCAGCTAAGAATCTTAAATTCTTTTCTCATTTTTCCTCTCCTTTTTCAGTTGTTTTTTTATATTATTTTCTATTTTTCTAATCAAGTAATCATAGCACTTTTTGACTAAAAAGTCAAGTGCTGGATTTTTGGCTTTATGAAGGCATTTTTCGTAGAGACGCCCCGCTGGGGCGTCTTTGATGCTTTGCCCTAATCCACGCCTTAATTACAAACCCATTGGATATCAATTATGGCTCTAGACGTCCCAGCGGGGCGTCTCTACGAACAATATTTTCCCCTTTTTAAAAATCTATGCTATCATCAATCTTGTGGCTAATAAATATTTTTAAAAATCGACTACGCCAACCTCCTCCGCTAAAGCTATGGCGGGTCGAAGAGGCTACGTCGTATCAAAGTAAATGCAAAACATCCAAGACCTGTTTGACACGCTCCAAGTCACAAAAAAAGAGCAAAAAGAAATTCGCAAAGAATACACCGATGCATTGATGAACGCCAATGGTTATGTTGAAGTAACAGATGAACTGAAAAAACTGCGCGAGAAGAAAAAACAAATTGAAGCCATGACCCAAAGCCGAATGGGAGAGCGCTATGCCAAACTGGAAGCGCTCAAGAAAAAAGCCGAAGAACTCGACCAGGAAATCACCGATGTGGCGATGTCGACTCTGATGGAAGGCAAGACTGTCGAGATTAAAGATGAATACGACAACGCCTATGAGCCGGTCTACAAAATTTCTTTCAAGAAAATGTAACTTCACAAGAACCTAGTTTTCTCAAAAAATCGGATTAATCAAATAGTCCGGTTTTTATTTTGACTAAGCAGATTAAACGTGCTAAAACTTTCAATATGGCCACCGGATTTCCCGGCTGTGCCAAAACTAACAGCGTCATCAACGAATGACGCAAAAATAACGGAGGGAGTATGGTCTTGAATATGGTTCCGATAAATATCGAGGATGCCAATCTGGAGATCATGGCCAGAATTGTAAAGGCTGCGTCGCGCAAATACAATTGTGATGTGGAAATTGACTTCAGTAACGGCGTTCGGAAGGTGGTTTTCACAGGAGACGATGAGACGAAGGCCGCTATCGCCGGGGAAGTTCTGGATATGTTTCAATGCAAGGAAGGAGACGCCTGCGCTCTCTGGTAATTTTAAACAGTCAATCGGCCAAACAACACTGGGCTTTCATTGAATAGCAAAGCAATGCTAAACAATGAAAGCCTTTTTTCTTTCCTCATTTTGTTTGACAAAAAAGCCAATTTCACCTAAAATTCAAAGTCGAGTGGCTAACTTAATTTAACTTATTTTTATGAAAAAAATCCTCATTCCTCTCATTTTAGTTCTCGCCCTCATTGCTTTTTGGGGCTATCAAAAATCCAACTCACAAAGCTCTGCTCCCGCGACGCCCGAAGCGACTGCAACACCGGTCGGCGTGCAAACGATTGCCCAGAGCGCCACGCTCAAAAAAACCCTACTCTTCCCCGCGACGGTGATGGGACAAGATGAAGCGAAGATTACCGCCAAATCTGGCGGAACGGTCACAAATATTAACTTTGATTTGGGGAAAAATGTCGCCCAAGGTCAAACGCTCGTGAAAATTGATGACACCGGCAACAATTCTGAGGCAGGAAAAAATAATTTCCAAAGCGCACAAATTCAAGCGTTGGAACAAGCCGTGCGAATTGCCAAAGAATCTTTACAACTGGCTGAAAATAATTACAAAAAAGTTGATAGCTTTGCCAACCGCAGTGCGCGTGACATTGCCAAGAGGCAATATGAAGATGCTCAGATCGCTCTTTCCGGAGCACTAGACGCCCACCTCATTACCGCACCAATTTCCGGCGTCGTTACCTCAAAACAAGTTTCCCTGGGAGACAGTGTTTCCGCGGGAGACGTGCTCACCACGATTAGCAAAACTGGAAAACTAAAAGTGCAGTTTTTTGTTGACCAAGAGCAATTTTTCCATTTTTCCCTTGGTCTTACTGTGAGTCTAACTGATAATGACGGAAAAACTTTTAGCGCAAAAATTACCAACATTTCCTCTCAAGCAGACCCTGCGACAAAAAAGTTTCTAATCGAAGCAGCGCCGTTGGAAAAAAATACTTTGCTTAGCGGAACGATTATTAATGTTTCTCTGAACATCACAGAGCAACCTCAAAAAACAGACGCAATCCTGCTTCCCCTCTCTTCGATTACTGTCGGACAAAATGAAAGCTATCTTTTTATCGCCTCCAATGGCAAAGCCAAAAAAATCAATCTAACCATTGATCACATCACTGGTGAGATTGCTGAGGTTAAGTTAGATTTGCCAAAAGATACACAGATTATTGTTTCAGGAAATAAGTCGCTCAAAGATGGGGATGCGGTGGAGGTGAAACTTTAAATCCACCTCACCCTTTTACCTTCAAATCGTTGAAGGTAAAATCTCCTTAGTAAGGAGAGGGGACAAAATACGAAAGAATGCCCTTCTCCTTACCAAGGAGAAGGTGGCCGAAGGCCGGATGAGGTGGATTACGCAGGAACGAGCTTGCCTGCCTATCAGCCAGCAGGCAAACCCACTCCGGCAAGATATTTGTATATTCGTACATTCGTATAAATTCGTAATTCGTAGAGAACATCATATGTCCGACCAAACCCCTAAACACAAATCATCCGACCAACGCTACCTAGATCAGTTGGAATTTAAGCCGTCCTTGCGCAAAACTTGGCTCAATTTTTTTGTGGTCAATTTTCGCGTGGTAGTTCTCCTTATTGTCCTTCTCACCGGCTGGGGTATTTTTTCCTACAATAAACTACCTCGTGAATCTAACCCGGAAGTCAAAGTTCCCTTTGCAATGATCTCCACCACCTATCCTGGAGCCTCCCCGACTGATGTGGAAGAGTTGGTGACCAAAAAAATCGAGACCGGAATTTCCGGCGTGAAAGGCATCAAAAAAATCACTTCCAGTTCCTCCAATTCTTTTTCGGCCATTTCCGTTGAATTTGACACGAGCGAAAATCAAGATGATGCCATCAGACGTTTGCGTGATAAGCTCACGTCTATCAAAGACTTGCCAACGGATGCCAATGACCCGGAACTCAACGAAATTTCTTTTGATGACACGCCAATCCTCTCCCTCTCGCTCACTGGACCCTATGACGGGTTCACCTTGCGTCGCTACGGCGATGACATCAAAGACGAATTGGAAAAATTGCCGGGTGTGCGCGAAGTGCAAGTTTCCGGTGGAGACGAGCGGGAATTTTCCATCGCCTATGACCCGCAAAAATTGTCCGGCTATGGGCTTTCAGCGACACAGGCCAATCAAGCGGTCGCCGCGTCAAATGTCGCTTTTCCGGGCGGAAATTTTGAAGGCAACGAATTTAGCTATCCCATTCGCACCGATAATCGTTTTTTTGATGCCGAAAAGCTTGGCGATATTCCCGTTTTCCATGGCGACAACAATGCTATTGTTTACCTCAAAGACATTGCAACCGTGGAAGAAAGAGCGATCAAACGCACCGTCTATTCGCGTTTTTCCATTGCGGGCTCCGAGCCGAAAGAAGCGGTCAATATTGATATTATCAAAAAAACTGGCGGATCAATTATTGACACTGTTGCGAGCGCAAGAGAAGTCATTGACGCGAAAATCAAAACTTTTGCACCGGGCGTGCAATATGCCGCTACGACTGATTTTTCCAAACTAATTCAAAAAGATTTCACCCAACTGACCCACGACTTTTTGATCACTTTGGTTTTGGTTTTTGTCACACTCTTTCTCATCGTCGGACTCAAAGAAGCGATTGTGGCGGGGCTCGCCATTCCTTTGGTTTTCTTTGCCACTTTTGGCGTGATGAATCTCACGGGAATTTCGCTTAATTTTCTTTCCATTTTTTCTCTCATCTTGGCGCTCGGACTTTTGGTTGATGATGCGATTGTGGTTGTGAGCGCGACAAAGCAATATTTGAAAACCGGAAAATTCACCCCAGAAGAAGCCGTGCTTTTGGTGCTGAGTGACTTCAAAGTTGTGCTCACCTCAACAACACTGGCCACCACCTGGGCCTTTTTGCCCCTGCTTTTTGCCACCGGAATCATCGGTTCTTTCATCAAATCCATTCCGATCACTGTTTCTGTGACACTGATTGCGTCTCTCCTTATCGCTCTCATGATCAACCACCCTCTCGCGGCCGTGCTTGAGCGCATTCGTCTCACTAAAAAAGCTTTTTGGATCTATTTCACGCTCCTCTGCGCTCTCGCTGCCTTTCTTTTTTGGCAAAAAAATGTCTATACGATTATTATTGGCGCGATTTTTGTTGTCATTCTCTTTTTCCTCGGCAGATGGTACGCGCGCGATGGGCGAAAAAAGTTGGCTGAAAACCAAAAACTGATGGACCGCGAATGGCAAAGCGATGAAGCGATCAAGGAAAAGTTGCGTTGTCAGGGAACTTGCGAAAATGAAAATTTTTTCTCTCGCCTCATCCATGGCATCGTTCATTTTGACGCGGTCATTCCGATCTATGAAAGATATCTGCGTGTCTTTGTCTCCACCAAAAAACGCCGTTTGACTTTGATTTTTGTCACGCTCGCTCTTTTTCTTTTCGCCATTGCGCTTCCCATTACTGGTATTGTGAAAACAGAATTTTTCCCCGCTTCCAACGAAGACAATATCTATCTCACTTTTGAAGCGCCCATCGGACTAAATCTTGCTGAAACGAACAAACTTGCTGTGCAAATGGAGGAAAAACTTTTGAAATATGGCGAGATTGATAATTTTTCCACCGTGATCGGTCGCCCGGGCATCTCGCCTGACGGCACAGGCGGTGGAGTTTCCGGTAGCGTCTCACACTTAGGTGGAATTGTACTTGCCCTCAAAGACAAAGACGCGAGAAAAATCACTTCCTATGACTTGGCTAAAAAAATCCGCGAGGATATGAATTCAATTACCGGAGTCACCATCAAGGTTGAGTCCCCTGGTGGCGGGCCACCAGCTGGCAGTGCTTTTGAAGCGAGAATCATCGGGGATGATCTGCAAGTGCTCGACAAAATTTCTGGCGATCTGCGCCCAATACTCGCAAACATTCCCGGCGTTGTGGACATTGACACCTCACTCAAATCCGCTCCAGCTGAATATACTTTCATGCTCGATAGCGCAAAAATGGAACTCTATGACCTCAATGCCTCCATGATTGGTTCCACAATCCGCATGGCCATTTCCGGAACAAAAATCAGCACCGTTATTCGTGATACCAAAGAAATTGATGTCAACGCCAGTTTCTCGGAAGATAAATTGCCTGATCTCGCGGCAGTCCAAAATATGGAAATCACCAACCTCAAAGGTCAACCGGTCTTTTTGAAGGACGTCGCCAAAATTGAACTCAAGCCCTCCGTGGGAACCATCACACACATTGACCAGAAAAAAGCCGTGCTCCTCTCGGCTGGCGTGGAAGGCAAAACCATTCCCGCCTCGGTCGTGAGCGAATTTCAAAAAAGAGTCGCCAGCGACTATGTCCTGCCAGACGGTTACTCAATCGTCTATGGCGGTGAAAACGAACAAAACGCCGAGTCCGTCACGTCAATCATTAACGCGATGGTCATCGCCATGGCGCTCATTCTCTCCACCCTCATCATTCAATTCAACTCATTCAAGCAATCTATGATCGTGCTAGTCACCCTCCCGCTCGCCCTCATCGGCGTGTTCATCGGCATGGCCATTTTCCAAATCACTTTGAGTTTCCCCGGTCTCATTGGAATTCTCGCGCTGTTTGGCATCGTAGTAAAAAACGCCATCATTCTCATTGACAAGATCAACTTGAACATCAAAAGCGACATTCCCTTTTTCGAGTCCGTCGTTGATGCCGGCAAATCCAGAATCGAAGCGATCTTCATCACTTCGATCTGCACAATCTTTGGCATCATCCCCATCACCCTCTCCAACGAAACCTGGCGAGCCCTGGGCAGCACAATTGTCTTTGGACTTATCCTTTCCTCATTCCTCACGCTTTTTATTGTTCCGGCGTTGTATTTGAGTTTGGTGAAAGAGAAGAAGATGTTTTAATTTTTTGGGATATTATTTTTACCCAACGTAAAAGGCCATGGTTTCCCCTGGCCTTTCGTTGTGCTTGTTAAATTTAACAGTTATTAACAACGTAATGGTTTATTCCTCAACTCATAATACAATTGGGTTGAGGTTTTTTGGCAAAATTGACAGATGTCCGCGTAGCCGTGCTGGTCAGAAATAATTTTTTCAAAAAGATGTTTTCTCAGCGTTTCTCGTCTGTGCCAAACTTGCCGAACATCCTCATGAACATACCCGATACGCAGAGATCTCAAAATCGGACAATCGCAATTTGGATACCAACTCCCATCTGCTCCAAAATGAACAGGGGAATAATCAGATCCGGCCAGAAAATTGCATAGCCCTTTGTCGGGAAAGCCAAGATCATCAAGCTTCATTGCCCTTCCTCTTTTAGCGAGAAATTTTGGCTTAATCTTTATTTCCAGCTCTCCAAATTTCGTAAGAAAGCGCAATGTTCTCATATGGATCGAACGCATATCCACGGTACTGTGAAATAATTCCGTTTTGGGAATCGATCTTATGCTCAAACTTTCTCCATTACATTCCAATTCAGTTGAGGCAGGGGTTAAAAATCCATCGTGACGCCTCCAGAGGGTTGGGGAGCAATCAAGGTATGATAAGTGTTTTGCGTCACTGCTGACACCCTCTCCCAGATTACAATCATAGATTTCTTCCCAGGAAGCTTGCGGATCAATCTCTCTGACCCATCTTATAAAATAATGATAGATTAGCCAAATTAATTTATAACTAGTAAGCAATGTCCGCTGCCGAGGCTGGCAAATCATGATTCCGACTTTTTTTACCCCATTTTTAAAAAGAAGCTCTAGGGTCCTTATTAGCCTTTTTGGAAAACGCTTTTCGAATAGATTGAAGCTTAAATTGAAATAAAGCCGAGAAGCATACTCGCGGGAGAGAATTTCAAGAAGACGATCTTTTTCCTTAGGAGCTTTTGAGTCGATTCCAGACGTAACAAGATTTCCTGAATTTTTTTGATTTTGTCCAAAAATGATATCAAATATTTCAACAATATCCGGATTGAGTAGTATTTCACCATTACCAGCAAGGTGCAACTCTGAATCGACATCATCGCTAGATCGTTCTTGCTCGCTTTTAATCTCGCTGGCCAATAGTTCGGCATTTTTTGGGGAAAAGTAACATCCATTTTCCATATTAGCATTATCTAAACAATGAGCACAGCCACGATTGCAAAGACTTGAAAAACTTCCCGTCATTACCCAAAGAATTTTTTTCCTTTGGCTTACATTTTCCTTGTCCATTTCCACCTCCAATTTTGCCTAAATTTATGTATAGTACCCGCATCATCTCTAGGGCAGTATAAATGTAAAGAACGACAGATGATTGATTATGATTGCATATTTTAGGAAAAAAGTCAACAACGTCCACCAAGGGGTAGCCTCTAAATCAATCACAAAAGCAATTACGCCACTCTCAATTCCTCATAGCCAAAATCTTCGCCCAAAAATTTCTCTCACCGGTCAAAGTCTTGTTCCGCTAGATTTTGTCTTGACCACGCGTGTATAATTTATACATATATTATACACATTCTATACATATCCCCATTTACCTAGGCACGTAAAAAAGAGCCATGTTTTACGACTTGGCTCGAAGTCGATTTGTGGTTAAAGAACTATTTTTCCACCTCCTTTTCCAGCACCCCATAGATGGAATACGGATCTACTTCAATATTGCAACCTGCTATTACCTGTAGCAACCGACTTTCAGGGTCGCTACTTGATGCTATCATTGTCGCTTCAGAGTCTCTTTTCCTTGCAACCTTGATTGCCTCAAGAGTCGTTCCGTCCGGGAGATTATAATCCCAGACGAAAATGTCAAATTTTTCTTTGGCCATAGCTTCGACTTCCGCCAAGGACATAGCCACTTTTACCTCGCAGCCAGCTTCCCTACAAATTGCCACAAGGTTATCGACTGTCATCCAGTGATCTTCGACTACCAAGACTCTTTTCATTTTTCCTCCTCCCCTCTGCTAAAAAATTTTATTATGTCTTCCTTTTCACCAAGCTCTGAAAGAATTTTCACGAAAATTTTTAAATCGTCTTTCCCCCATTCAAATTCCCCACACATAGGAACACTACAGCCACCTCTTACCATAGGTACTATTGGGTGTTTTTTGAGAAACTCTGCCAGTTCCTTCCCTATCGAAGAACAACTACATTCCTCAATAACCACCACGCTTACCTCGGTCAGAGGAAATCCTTCCAACTCATCAGAGCCAGAGAGTATAATTGTTTCATACCCCAATCTTTCGATAAGTCCAGCTATTCTTTTCACATTATAAGCTGCATAAGATCCACTAAAGAATAATACTCTTTTCATAAAATCTCCTTGCTCCATTTCTACCCCGCCGATTCAGGCGGCAAACTTTTTCAGCCAGCAGAAAGCAAAATATATTGTTTTCTGCTCCACTCCTTAATACATCAGATATTATTGCTATCTGACATCATCCAAAACCATTTTTGGAGAGAGTGTTAGCTGAATATTAATTTTTTAAATAACTGAGTTATCTAAGGATTTAGATAAACTCTAGGAAAAACAGAAGCTTTTTCTGTTTTCCACTAGAATTTACGGCTCGATCACGGCTTCAGTCTGGTCAGCTCTGCGGTGGATCTCTCTGCGGTATTCAAATGAGTAGTATTTTTCTTTCTCTTTCTCCGCTTCTGCTTTGGAAGGAAAGTGCCAGAGGTTACTGAGATATCGTCTGGTTTTTTCTGACATCATTGGAGCGTTTCCTACAACCATTCCATTATTCAAGATCATTTTCATAGTTTTTGGCTTAATGTTTAGTTTGTTAAGATTTAGCTGGCTTTCTTTTTCCCTGTTTTATCTTAACAGCGTAGTATACCATTTTTTGGGCAACTAGTCCATAGTTACGGACTATTGTCAAATTTTAGACAAACCTAACCAAGCTTTATTTGGCTTATCTATTGCTTTTTTTGACAGCATATGCTATAATGATATTGTCGTCACTTTTGATGACAGTATCCGCTATAACACCACATTTTATGCATTTAGACGAACTCAAAAAAACCGGCCTTTCTGAAAATGAGGCCAAAGTCTACCTGGCGGCTCTCGAATTGGGCGAAACGAGCGTCTACCGCTTGGCCAAAAAGTCCCTAGTTAAGCGCACAACCACCTATCTGGCCGTCGAGTCCTTGAAAGAAAAAGGCCTCATGAACAGCTACGTGCGAAACGGCGTGGCCATTTGTTTCGCTCAAAACCCCAAAAAACTCGCAGAAATGCTGGAGGAAAAACAAAAAGCCCTCGACAAAGTCATGCCGGAGCTTTTGGCTTTCACCAATTTGATCGATAAGAAGCCTAAAATTCAATTTTTTGAAGGCCGCGAAGCCTATCGTGAAGTTTTCAAAGATGTTCTCAAACACCCTGGAAGCGAGATGCTGGGCACGCTCAACGAGAAATTCCTCGACTTTGACCACTATTTCATGAGCCATTTCATTCCCAAGCGTAAAGAAAAGAAGATTTGGGCTCGGATTCTTTTTCCCAGTAGTCCGGAACTGCGCACTGTCTCCCAAGATGAAAATGAATATTTCTTCCAAAGCCGAATTGTCCCATCAGATAAATTCAAGATCGAAATCGAGATGGTCATTTATGGGGGAAATAAGATCGGGATGGTTTCCTACGACGAAGAGATCGCCATCATCATCGAAAGCCAAAAGATTTACGATACTCAAAAAGGTTTTTTTGAGGTGATTTGGGAAGCATCTTTAGCAAAAATCCCGACATAGGCTTTTATCTGTCCGTCACCACTGACAGCAAATGCCAACGAACGCATACACCCATCATCGACGTCAAAATTCATCGGACGCATACCTTTCCGACAAACAGGAATCGTTCCTCCCGGAAGCATTATTGGCAACAAATACTTTTCCTTTTTTATGACTGCCTTAAATTTAATTATTTCTGGCACTGCTTTTATTGCTCTGATTCTGGAATATTTTGAATTAGTCTTTCTCAGTTCCTTCGCCACTTCCTGAGCAGAATCCAAAAGAGAACCAGTTGACCAAGCCTTGGGAATTCCACCTGCACCTTTCCAAATACCGACCTCGGATAAATAGACATAACCGATAAACCACTCAACCCCATCATAAGCCTTAAGTCTTTTTTTATATTCAACAGCAATGAACTGATCAATTTCTGTTTCTTTCATTTTTAGTATGGCTTTTTTACTTATCTCCAGATTTTTTAAAAAAGTCACTTTCTCCGGTTTGATGATGTGCTTTTTTATTTCATCTTTGCGCATCTTTTTTGATGTAAATCTTTGCGAAAGAACGAAACATCTTTTAACTTCAAGCCGGCTGACTTTTTTTAATAATTCCATATTAGTTAGATAAAGTTATTTAAATACTCACTAGCACTATTCCACCAGCCAAGTAATAATTGAGAATAACTCACAAAAACAACCGCGCCACTTTCAGCTTGTCGTATCAAAACTCTTGCATGCAAAGAAAAGCCAAAAAAAACTAAACTTCACTAATAACATCAAATCCCTTAAAGCTTCCCGTGATTGCTAGCCCGATTATTTTGCCCTTGCAAATTTTCTTTTCTCTAATTTTGCCTGCCACTTCATTCAGTGTTGCTCCGGAACCGACCGCATCATCAATAAGCAAAATATTATTATAGTTGGTAACGCCTTCCACAATAAACGTCTTTTTTGCATTCTCTATACGATCAGGCAACTTTGTGAGTGTTTTTTGGGCAACGGCTATTTCTGTTTTTATCTTGGAAATAGCCAACATCCTTAGCGGAAGCTTCAAATTTCGCTGCAGCTCCTTCATAAATTGCACTTCACGTTTCACAGTCGGAGGAATATAGCCGACACCATCAATCCGAAATTTTTTAACTAAATATTCCACTTTTTCCTTCACTTCACTAGAAATTTCTCTGATCAACTTTTTGTTCTGACTCTGTTTGGCATGCAAAAGCAACTGCCCCAGTTTTGTTTTTCCAAATCGTTCAATGCTATAGAAATCAACATAGAATAGCTCGTCAAGATGCATTTCAGGAAAAGTATTTTTTATTTTCTTCCTGCCATCGATTAATCCCTTTTCTGTTTTGAATTTATTATATTTTTCCATCAAATTATAATAATCCTGCGCCATTCTTGCCACATCTTGATTGGTTTTTTGGCACCAAGCCACAAAACCAGCCCAACCCTCTTTTCTCTCTCCGATAGGAGTGATATTAAGATAGTGATCGTTAATAAATTTTTTAACTTTTTCACCAACAACAACTCCGTCCATAGCAAGTTTAAAAACTACGGTTTTTTCTGCAGCAATGCGATAAAAAACTTTTGGCGACTTACCTATTTTGCAAATTTCATTTCTTTCGAGTAGCGTTTTTAGTTGCTTTCGCACGCCACGATCAGTAATTTCCAAATAATCAGCCAGCTCTTTACCACTAGCCTGGCTGTTTTTGGCGATATATTCAATTATTTTCTCAGAAGTAGTTTTGTCCATATTTTTTGCCTACAATTATTAGTTCCTAGTTCCTAGTATACTAGGAACTATCCCCAAGTCAACCCCCGCCCAAAATTCACAAAAACAACCGCGCCACTCTTAGTTCATCATAATTGAAATCATCCCCCAAAATTTCCCGCACCGGCGAAAGCATCATTCCACCGGATTTTTCGAAGGCGGATTTTATTTTTTGAAATCTTTCCTCAGGCAAACGCAGATGCTTCAAAGTTAATTCTTCGCCTCCGGCTTTCAGTTTTTCAATGTGATCAATAATCGTCCCCTGCGATAATTTGCGCGCGCTGGCGATTTTTTCAATCGCCAATCCTGCGTCCAATAATTTTTTGGTTTCGAAGTATGTCGATCCTGCACCCCCATAGAGACGAGGCACCGCCTCGTCTTTTCGTTGTTTAATTCCTAGACGAGGCAATGCCTCGTCTCTACTAATCAAATTATGCACCTTCACATATTCCCGAATAATCGGCATAAATTTCTCCCCGTATTGCGCAAGCTTCATCGCCCCAACGCCACTGATTTGCAAAAAGCTTTCTTTTGTTTGTGGGAAATAGTAGGCCATTTCTTGGAGCGCTACATCGCTGAAAATGACAAACGGAGGAACGCCTTTTTGGTCAGCCAGATTCTTTCGTAAAATTCTAAGCTCTTCAAACAGTCCCGTGTCATATTCCAGCGCGCCTTTCTTCCTTTGTGCCTCCGGTTCTTTTTCAAACTGCGGTGAGGGCAAAATAATGGTCTCACGATTATTCAAAAACTTCTTGCCAAGATTGGTGAGATAGAGCGTCGGATATTCTCCATCATGTTTCGCAATGAATCCTTTCACAAGTAGCAGTGAAATAAAATAGCGCAACTCTTCTTCGCTCGCGTCTTTGGCAATTCCAAAAACGGAAAGCTTATCATGTCCCAGCTCCAGAATTTTTTTCAACCGCGCTCCGCGCAGAACACTGATGATGTGCCGACCGCCAAAGCGTTCACCGGTGCGCACAATCGTAGAAAGAATTTTTTGCGTGATAATTGTCGCGTCCACTTCCTCTTTCGGAGTGAGGCACACATCACATCCTCCGCAATTTTCCACCACTTGTTTTTCACTGAAATATTGCAACAAATATTCTCGCCGGCACGTCCGCAGTTCTGCATATTCCACCACTTGCGCCAACTTTTTCTGACCGCTCGCTCGCTCAGCTTCATCTTGGATCTCACGCAGAAAAAAATTATGCTTCATTGTATCGCCAAAAGAATAGAACAGCACGCACTCACTAGGCAAACCATCCCGCCCGGCACGTCCGGTTTCTTGATAGTAACCTTCGATCGATTTAGGCAAAGTGTAGTGGACAATGAGACGCACATCCGGTTTGTCGATGCCCATTCCAAACGCAATCGTTGCCACAATAATTTGCACTTCATCGCGCACAAATTTTTCTTGCGTCATTCTTCTTTTTTCATTTTCCAAACCCGCATGATAGGCCGCCGCCTTAAATCCTTCAAGCTTTAAATTCGCCGCAATACTTTCCGTATCTTTTCGCGAAAAACAATAGATAATCACCGATCGATCCTGATATTTTTTAAGCAAATTTACCAAATTTAAAAAAGCATTCTTTTTCGGTCGCACGACATAACTCAAGTTGGGACGATTGAAACTGGAAATAAAAACGCGCGCTTCTTGCATTTCCAGTTGCCGCACGATATCCTCGCGCACCCTGTCTGTCGCCGTCGCCGTGAGCGCCATCACCGGTACAACTGGAAAAAGCTTTCGCAGTTTTGCGAGATTGCGATAATCGGGACGAAAATCATGTCCCCATTCGGAGATACAATGCGCTTCATCAATCGCAATCAAACTTATTTTTAAAGTTTTGAGAAAAGCTTGAAAATAATCCAAAGCCAATCGCTCCGGCGCCACATAGAGAATTTTCAGCTCACCCGTGCGCGCCTTGTTTTCAATCTTAGAAATTTCCGAAAGTTCCAGCGTGCTGTTAATGAACTCCGCCACAATTCCATTCGCTCGCAGGGCGTCTACCTGGTCTTTCATGAGCGCAATGAGCGGAGAGATGACCAGCGTGATGCCAGGAAATTTGAGCGCCGGCAGCTGATAGCACAGCGACTTCCCGCCTCCAGTCGGCATCAAAACAAACGCATTATTTTTTTCCAAAACATGCGAAATGATCTCCGCCTGCAGCGGTCTAAATTCGTCATAGCCAAAATATTTTTTGAGGGTTTGGTGCATAGAATTTAAAATTCGTCAGTTTTTTTAGTCTGTACTTATCTGTACAGTTTACTAATCAATCCCCTTCCAGCACATCCTAAAGATCATGCGCATCGCTGATGAAATTGGTTCTGATTCCATAATCACTGCCATTTTGTCTTTCACGGAAAACAAAGCCAAGCGGTTAGCATAGATATTAATTTCGATTTTAAAAGGATACTCTTCTTCGCTTACCACTTTCACTCTTCGTAATTGTTCGCTCGCATTAACAATAAAACTTTTTGCATCTTTGTCTTCAGGCATAATCAGTGTTTGGATAATTTTTTTGCGTTGTCTTCTGGCAATATATTTTTCCACTTCTTTTAGGCTAAACATCTTTAAAACTTCCCCGGAAGCGAAGCCTACAACTTCAATATTAGAATAATTCAGCGAATCTTCATAGGCTTCAAGAATTCCTTCTTTTCCCTCATAAAACCACACTTTCGGTTTAATGCTGCTAACATTGTTCATCGCTGTAAGCTGGGGCATTATTTGCTCAAGCAGGGCTTCTTTTCTTCTGATCAAATCTTTTAGCTCCTTTGGTTCCAATGCAAGATAGCGTTTTCTTTTTTCCTTTTTCATTACTTTCACATAACCAGCTCGCACCATCTCGTCCAAGTTTTCATAGACGGTCGTCCTTTTTATGCCGGTTTTGCGCGCTATTTCAATAATAGTCGTCGCGCCAAGCGAAAGACAAGCCAAATAAAGCTTAGCTTGTTTTTCTTCCATTCCTATTTTTTTCAACGTTTCTAGCATAATTTTAGGCTATTTTAACTATATGTCGCTTTTTCCGATGATATTTTAAGCTTATCAGCTTTTTTATTTTATGTCAATTTTGGCTTTTATTGGCCATTGTTTGAATAACTAGCACAAAAACTATCGGATATTTTGACTTATTTTGTGGAAATAGTAAGATGAGGAGTCAACTAGCCGTAGTTGGCGAGCATATTAACAAATTAAAAAAGGAGGTTTTTATGAGAATGTGGATTAGCGGATTCACGCTTAAATTTCAGCCCGACACTGACGAAGAAGAAAAGGCACTGGATATTGTATTGGGAAAAAATCCAGGAGTAGTATTGCCAGTTGGCGACAATCGCGATAAACAACTTGGCAGAGGCGCGAAAGTACTGGGGATGATGGGTGGGCATGAAACTGAAAGATGGATTCATATTGATGCTCACAAGGCAGTTCTCCAGGCATTCCCACAAAATCCAGATTACCAAAAAGAAAAAAGAAATATGCCATGGCCTGAAGACTATCCCTATGAAATGCGCCAAGTATACGCAGCACTATCGAATGTTCCAGCGATGACCTGTATAATGTGCCCCTATTTTATACCAATGATTGGCGGTGGCGTAAATGCACATGGACAGCCAGGCACTTGTTGTTGCTGTCGGAAAGAAGCGCATCGTCATAAAATGACTGGGCGTCCATTTTGTTTTTAAAAACAAGGGAAAGTCCAAATGAAAAATAAAAGCAAAAAGCTAACAAAAAAAGAAAGGTGTCAACGCATATGCGTAGATGATGCATTGAAAAAAAATGAGCAGCACAGTCCTTATAATAATATACCCAGGCTATCAGCAGAAAGCATAAAGAAAAAGAGAGAAAAAGAATCCTACTATAGCTCTTATGACTCCGGATATAATCCAAATCCAGAATTTTACATGAATCCAGAAACTGAATTAGATTTCTAAACTCTCATCCCCGATGACATCGCTCATCGGGGATTTTTATTTTGGCAACCAAGGACAAACGAATTGGGTTTGCAAAAAAAATTAGGACTCGGAAAAAATGAATATGAGTTAGTGGAGTTATAAATTTATTTGGTTTTTTTCAACAAATTTCTCAAACAAAAAACAGGCTTTGGCTACAATTCCAAAGTCCCGTTTTGTTCTTTATATTGCGTAGTATTTCTCATCTCAACTTTTATCCCAAAAGATAAATTCTAAGATAAAAACGGGAGGAAAAAGAATGACAATAAAACATTCCTTTCCTCCCGGCAAATTATTTCACCCTTGTCCGTTTTCAGGTTTACACTGAAACCCTACTAACGGAAAAACACAAAGAACTTTTCCCTATTTTTTTAATAACTCCAAGCGAGCTCTCAAATCCGCTCGCATCCATTTTTTCAGCCCATCATCCAGAGGGATGTTAGCAGGACAGGAAACCACCTCCCACACCCATCCCAAACTGACGAGATCCGCCAGAAACCTGTCGGCGTCAATATCACCGGAAACTGGCAGGGATGTTCCGGCCAGCGGGCCAGAAATATATTTGAGCAGAATCAAGTGCTCACCTCCTTTCGATTTTACGAGAATTTTTTGGACGACCCTGCGAATCCATGGAAAATCGCAGAGAGTTTTTTGCACGAGAAGGTGGAGATTTTTAGGATTAAAAATCTCCAACACACTTCCCCTACAATTTTTTAGTTTTCATTTCGAGCTAAGTACTTCAGCCGGATTTGAAAATCTGTTTTTTCTTGAAAGAACAATGCCCATCCTATCGCCGGGACCAGCTAGCAGGGATTCACGCGTTTACCGACTGCTTCGCGATCAAACTTAATCTTCGTCATCCTCATAGGCAAAAAATTCTTCCAGCTCTTCAAATGATTGAGCTGTCACGAAATCTCCGCCCATTTCCTGATCGTCCCAAAGAATAACGCTTTGGTCAGGAAATACAAAAACTTTGAGCTCTACCGGATTTCCGGTAGGAGAAAAGACTACGGTGATTTTTTGGGAATGTTCTTTTATCCCCGTCTCCCGGATTAGCTTTTCAGCCTCCTCCGGGGAAAACCGATCGCCATCCTCCAGTTCCTTCGGCCAAGACTTTGTCTCGGTCACAAAGAAAAGAAGTTCGAAGGGGTTATTCACGCAGAGAGCTAAGGCTTCAGCTCTTTCTTTAAATTCCGCTGCTATCATTTTTCTCCTTGCCCGACTAACGCTTCGATTCCGAGCGTTTTTTTCGTTATTTTCCCCAAGCCTCCTTAAGCTTGGAAATGTCGAGTGCTCCGTTTCCGCCAGCTTTTTCGCCTACACTGGCTTCCACTTCTTTCTTGACTATCCCGCTAGAATAGCACCCTAAGCACATGAGTGAAATTTCTTCACCTGCCAGATAGCGTTTCCAGTCGCCCTTCGTCAGACGAGTCGGTCGTCCACAGGAACAACGGAAATAACGATCTCCGGCTTCAGAAAAAGAACCGTCGCCTTGAGTAGCAATTTCCACATCGGATTCGGTTGCCAATTCTTCTTCCGATAGCTTTCTCCAGCGAAGATTGAGATTCCACCCGCCCCATTTTTCATAGGCAAGCGCCTCGATCACGCCATTGGAAATCCGCTTGGAAACAACGATTTGAGCTTCGCGCCCTTCCGTCGTCTCGTCAAACGGCTTGTTATAATCCAACAAGCGAGAAATTTTTTGGTCATCCTGACAAATATGCATTCCGTATTCGCCAATAAGCGCGCGATAGGCATTTTCGTCGATGACCAATTGATCCCCACAAGCCGGACAACATTTGAAAACTCTGGCAGCTTCCGCCACCAGTTTCGCCTGACGCTCAGCCGCTTCGGGATCAAGACCAAATGAATTCTCAACAGTGCCGATATCATCCAGTTCAATCCTTCTGACTGCTTCGCGTTGAGCTTCAGTGAGTCCGCCAACCGGCATTTTCACTACCGCGAACTCACTTGCGCCAGCAACATCTCGCATAGTCCCACAGGACCACTTGAGTGCCAACTCATCGCCCATAACATAATCCCAATGATATGTCCCGTCCGATTTATGTCTTTGGACAGTATCGGAATCATGCTCACGGAGCGATCCGTCAGATCGAATCACCCAACCGTCGCCATTTCCACTCATTCCACTCCGGCGATGCCAGGCTTCAAAGCCAACTAGCACTTCTCCGGCCGCAACGGCCCGTTCCAAATCTGCCGCCGCTTCGGCTTTTCTACGAGCGATTTCTGACAGTTCCGCTTCAATCTCTGCGACCATCGCGTTGATCTTAGCGGCATATTGCCGATTTCCCTCAGCCGAATTGTCCGCTACGCAAATTCGATTCCCCTGAGACAATTTTTCACGAATCGTCTCAAGAGTTTCTCTGTCATAATAATGCTTTTCATACAGGACAGAGAATTTTTTGCGTGCTTCAGTCGCTTCGGCTTTGGCACTTTCCAGTTCTCTTTTCGCTTGCATTTCCACTCGAATTTCTCCGAATTTCTTCACGGCATTGGCGTGAGCCTCTTTCGCCTCTGCCTCTTTTTTCATCCACTTTACTGCGAAGCTACTACCACTTGATACAACAAGGCCATAGCCATAAAGTGGACTCCCATCAACCACACACTTTCCGTATTCAACAACTTGAATCTCCGGAATTACTGCCGATTCATCGTTGATGTCAGGAATGGTGATTACTGAATGGTCATTCCAATTTTCCCATTGCTGAGCATTCAATTTTTCACGAAACCAAGTTTTAATTTCAGCTCCGTTTTTGAATGAATAGTCCCAACGTCCGTCGGGCATAAAATATAGATCTACTTGTCGCCCGCTGGGAATTACAATGCCTTCCGAAGGAAGGTTTAGCCAGTTGTTATTCTCAAGCTCTTTGTACTCGAGCAACACGCGTGGCGCATACCCGACTCGATATTCAATCTCTCGAATTCGACCAAAATATTCCACCTCCCAAGGATTTTCCGATAAAACCAGTTTTGCCAGTTCATCATCAATACTCGGAAAAAGCAGTCCATTTGGGTCACTAATTTCAGCAATACTACCAGCTCCGAGTAATTTTTCCGAATAAAATACTACTCGCGCACTTTCGGAAAATTCTTTGAAAACTGGCGATCCTGCTAAAACGTTGAGCGTTTTGGCTTTTTGCTGATTGAGCTGATTTCGTGCCATCATGCCCGCAAGCATAGTGTCACTCAAATCAGTTTGTCCCGCCAGCCATCTGGCGAAAATTTCCGGGGCTTGCTTATGGAACTGATCTCTCACGAACCGCTCACCAACTTTTTGCCCATTACACACTATCTGCGTCGTGGACATACAGGAATCATGCTCCTTTGAATAAAAAGGATTGATTCCGGTGTTGTATGAGCAAAACTGCGGCATAATCTCTTCCAGCCATTCCGGTTGAATTGGCGCGGCCAAATCAGCCAGGTGGATAAAACTTGTTCTGCGACCTCCAGTGGGAACCTTGCGGATCCCACCAATAAGCACAAGGGGCGCATCTTCCGGACACGCCGAATTATGCCCTACCGAAAACACCCCACAAAGCGAAGAATATCTAAAGTCGCTTTTCACTCCCACAAAATCAATAAGCCCGGAGGCGATAGCTTTGCTGAGTGCATTGCCATCAAATTCTCTTTGCTCAAAAATTCCGTTTCGCATTGGAAGTGGTGAATTAGCCACTTCCTCTCGAATTTGCTTCACAGTCAGCTCAACCGCACGCAATTTTTTGTAATTCACAAAATTACGCCTACACCAACCGTAGAGCTCATCTTCGGCTTTTCGGCCAGATATTTTTTTCTCGCGCAGTTCGAATTCAATTTTTTTGAACTCGCGAAAAATCCATACCATCGCCTCAAAGTCCGATCCGAGCACGGTGTAACTTTTTTTGACAATCTCCGCCACTGTCCTCGCACCGTGCGAGAGCGTGTCAGGATCAATTTCAAAAATTCCATCCACTCTTTCCGTCATCCCATCGGGCAAATGGGAGAGTGTATACGGCTCGTCCCGCCAATAACGGTTTTCGTTACGGTGGCAAATATACCACATCGCCAACCACCGCTCGACTTCAATTTTCGCGTCAGTTTTGGGGATCCAAAATAATCCCTCATGCTCAATGCACGCCGACGCAATTATTGTCTCAGGCAAAATGCCCAATTTCGATCCAGTGATCAAAGCTTTCGCCCTTTCTGGATCAATCGGAAACTGGACGAGCAATTCACCAACTTCGGTGATTTGCTCATAGGAATCCAGCGCACCCAATTTTTGCAACCGTTTGATGGTCGCATCAATCTTTTGCTGATCCGGTGCATCGATATAGTCACAATCGCGCGGACTAATTCCTGCCGCGCTAAACTGCAACACGATTGAGCTCAACGGCTCCCGTAAAATCGCCGGCACTGGCCACATTGCCAGCCTTCCATATTCCCCTTCAAAAGAAATGGGAATGTAGAATCCTGGTTGCGTCCGACCTGCTCGACCTTTGGCCTGATTCGCTTCAGCCATGCTCACCTGGATTTTGTCCAAATGAGCCACGCCTTTGTAATCAGAGAAGGGCCGTTTGATTTGCAAAGAATCAATAACCCCGACCACTCGGGGAAATGTCGCGCTTGTTCGCGCGATATCTGTTGTGCAGATAACGCGCAAGGTATTTGGCGCAACGTCCGGTCCCTGACTGCGATCCTGTTCTGCCGGTGTCAGTTTTCCGTGACAAGGAAAAATTTCGATGCGATATTTTGCATCAATATTTTCCGCATCTTTTCCGCCCTCTTTTTTGTTTTTGGCTTCACTCGCAAGAGTGATGACCTCAACAGAAAGATTCTCATCCCTTTCTTTGCGCCAATGCAAATGACGCTCGAGAGAAGAAATAGCGGAATTGATATCCTCCTCGCCAGGAAAAAACGCCAGAACCGTTCCACGCTCGACAAGCACACTTGAAAATTCATTGTGCGTGTCCTGAATATGGAGACATTGCCTCAAAAAATTGTCCACTACTTTTTCAGCGGCGCAAATTGCGCCTTGGCTGTGGTGCTCCCCTCTCCCCATATGATAGGGACGAACTTCTACTGGATAACAACGACCGCTGATTTTTAATATCGGAGCATTCCAAAAATACTTTGAAAATCTCTCTGTATCAATCGTGGCGGATGTAATAATCACCTTCGTTTTTGGCGATCCCAGTAAAAGTTTTTTAAGAAGAATCAAAAGGGTATCGGTTGTAACGTGACGCTCGTGCGCCTCGTCCACAATAATAATCCCCTCCGGCAGACGATTTTTCCGCCGGATCCAGTTTGCCAAAGATTGCTCGATTTTCAAAAGACACCGAGTCCGTTTTGACACAACCGGATCATCTCCAAACAGTTTCCAGCCGACAACACCGCCCGGAACATCTTTCAGTTCATAGGCGATTCTTTTCGCCATCCAGCGAACAACCGGACGGCGAGGTTGAGTCATTTGAATTGGCAGACTCGTTTCCTGCAGAAGCATCTGCGGGATCCGAGTCGTTTTTCCTGCGCCCGTTTCCGCTTCCACAATGATTACCTGATTTTCTTCCGTGAGACGCAAAATCTCAGCGAGATGCGCGTCAATCGGAAGAGATTCCCTGTCCGCATGGTCGGTCCATATAAAATTTGGCATTATCACTCCTCATCTGCAAACTCTAACTTCCTTTCCTTTCGCTTGCAGGCGCCTCGTTGGCACTTCTCTGACGGTTAAGCCAGAGCAAAATGGGCAAGGATTGCCCGGATTATAATAATTCTGATGTCAAAGAACCTCATCCTCATCCAGAACTACTTTTTCAAAAGAAAAATAGTACCGGAGAGAATCGGGATTTTTTTCTTGCCCCTACGGCAATACTCAAATCCCGAATCCCCTACAATCTGCTGGTTTTTATTCTTGCCAGCACAAGGTTAGTGTTTCATGCTTGGGCATTGGGTAGCCGTCCTTACTCAGAGGGATTAACCTTGCTCTTGACGAAGCTCAACACTTCGTCAAAGTTCGGGCAACCACCCCAGTAGCCAATGCCATCCGACTTGCCAAAGCCGGAACCGCCGCCCCAGCCCTCAAATTTTGCCTTAAGCTCGGAGCAGATCGCCCCGTTCCCAAAGAAATTCACCTCTCCGTCGCCAGAGAGGATGAGGAGCTGGTCGGCTTTGCCGAAAAGTCTGTCGGCGACCGTTGCTGTCTTGGAATGTGCCATCCTTACGATGGTCAACTTTCCAACAACCTCGGCCCCCACGACTGCTCTCTCGGCTTCCACTTCTTGCTCAGACGTAATGCCCTGAGCGTTGCGGTCGGACAAGCGTACTCGGGCAATCTCCTTACTCGTAGCACCAAGCGCCAGCATCGCCGGGATATACCCGGAGTCATTGGCGGCCACCAGCTCGACCCATCGCTGGGTCAGCGAACTAAGCCTGGACCAAATGTTCAGTTTTTCAACCATCTGCCGGATGGCAGCCGGCTCGCCCGACCGATCATTATGATGATCGATAACCATCACAGCCTGATCAGCCGGAAAATCCTTTGGGGAGCATTCGACAAATATCACTTCATCGATTCCCTGGCAAGTCTTTCCAGCACGATACACTGTGCCGTGACCATTATCGCCGACAGGAATCTGGACATCAATAATCTCCAGTCCCAATTCGGCAGGCACATAAAAATGTTCGCCCCAGCCAATCTGGGGCTGCGCCCAGGCATGCCCGAATGCAGTTAACAAACCTTTTATTGCCTGCATCTCACCGTCATTGCCACCCAAAACAAATAACTGTTTTTTCATTTTCGTACTCCTTTTTTATTTTTGCCTCCCCGTTTTTCGGTTCGGCAGATTAAAAAACAACTATTCCATTGCCTCATCAGAAACAACAAAAAAATTATTATCTCAAATAAGACAATGAAAAATAGTTGGTTTTCATTTTTTTTCAAAGAACAAAAATCTCATCTAAGCCCACTATTTTTGAAAAAATACTGAACTTGGAAAGATCGGGCAGCGGCAACAAAGTGACTGCCCGAAAATCCTACAACTTTGGTGCTATTTTCCTCTTATGCCCAAGCGCACCTTGACTTGGGAGAGGTTAAAGAACTATTTTTCCGAAAGAAATTTATTCCGGCTGCGCTCCACCGCAGGAAAAGCAAACCTTGTACGGCTTTTCCAAAAAGCTTCCGCAGAAAAAACATTTTTTGATGAGGTGTTTTGCCACCACCTCGACGACTTGATCAATCGTCAAGATGGAGCTCACACCCTGGGGCGATCCGCCAATTGTTGGCGATCCTCCCCAGCCCGACTCGAGCCCGGCAAGCTCAGCGAGCACCGCCCGTAAATCCATGTACTCTGCCGTAAACTGGCAGACCGTGAACTTTCGACAAGGTTCACCCCCGCCAAACCGAAACTCCGGATTGAGCGCCACCACAATCGGCGCTAATGAGTAGCCGATGCTGGTTGCCGCGCGGTGCGTGGAAACCACTGCCGCGATCGACTGGACTTCAAGTCCTCCGTCGCAGTAGCAGTGCGAGCACAGTTCGCCGACGTGACTTACGCCAGCGTAATATCCGCAGTACCCACAAAGCTTCGCGACCGAAGCCTTGATGAAACCGCTGGCAACCGCTTGCGCGATCGCCTTTCTTTCAACCAGCCACTTTTCACGGTAGCCGGCCGGCTCCTCGCCCCAAAGGAGCCATCGCTTCATCCACTCAACCCGCTGAGCCAGCGGGATTTTGAAGTCGGAAACCGCGGCGGCCATCGGAGCCAACCGTGAGTCCGACTCGGTCGAGGCGGACGAGTCGTCAAAAAGTGACTCTTCCGTCGGCAACGGCCGTGGACCGGGCCAGCCGCCTCTGGCAAATTTGTCAGACTCGGCCACAAGCCGGATCCGATCCTTCGCCTCCTGTATTATCTCGCCATACCCAGGCACGCTATTACACGTGTCCCAATCATTCTGCTCACATTCCGCCCGAATGAGCAGAACAGCCATCGCCCCGACCGAATCCAGGTCGGCGCGAATAGTGGCCAGCGTCACAACCGGCTCATACACCGGCTGCGAACACTCCACACAATCCGAGAAAACTTCCTGCTCATGCCCGCAGCATTCGCCACGGACATCGACGACATGCTGCAGTGCGACCTCGATGGCCGCCAAACTATCATCCTGTCCGGTATGCTGGGGATCGATATTCCCCAGTTTGCACCGAGCTGCTAAAGCCGGAACGGTGACCTCAACTCCCAATGCCCCACGTCCCGAAGAAAAAACTGCATTATTGGCCATTTGCGCGGCCTCAATCGGACGGGGGTCTAAAATTGCAAACTGATATTTCATGGTTTTCTCCCCACCCCCCAGGCGCTCCGCCTGGAAAATGGGAGGTGTTGCGTTTTTTGACCGCACTTTGCGGTGAAAAATAATCAAAAACAAATTGATTTGAAATCAACTGCCCCTTTGGGCCACCAACATTGGCGTGTTTCAATTACCCAGGCGGAGTTTTAACCCGGGACGCAAAACTCAATTTCTTTCGCCATTTTTAGCTACTCGATTTCAAGCTGGAGAAAATTTTCTACGCTGCTTTCCTGAGCAATTCTTCTTCCTCCTTTCTTTCTTTTTTGTTGACTAGTTTCACGCCCTGCAAACTTTTCGTGACCACATCGGCCACCGTTTGCATTGATAGCTGACTATCCACACCCTGTGGAGAGCCGCATATCGTGGCGTGCGCTGGTCCGCCCCAACCATCCTCGAGCAATCTAAGTTCGGAAATAGCCGAAGACAGATTAATCCCCAAATCGCGATGCACAGCGATTGTGTATTTGCGATACACTTTTCCGCCCTGCTCGAACGTGGGGTTGAGTACGATTACTACATGTGCCCCCAGGCCATACAATGCCCCGGGCGCACCAATCCATGTCGTTTCCACGGCAACTACTTTAATCCCGGTAATCGTCTGAAACCACATGGCGTTTTGAGTAGCTTCTGCAAAATGCCGTTCGTGTTGGCGTTTTGCTTCAATCCACTCGGATGCTTCCGGCATCCAAATCGTAATTTTTTCCATACAATCATATGGATCCAATCCCGACTGCAGCACCGTCCGCATCAACTGCAATCCCTTTCTCATTTGCTCTTCCGGTTCTTTCACAATTAATTTCATTCCAGAAACGAGAGAAACAAGAGAGGGAAATCGGCACTCGCAGTCATGCCGAATGCCTCGGTCCACCTCGTCCACATAGTGGATAAGGCGTGCCATCCGCTCCAAGGCCTGCGCGGCAGCCGACAGATCAATCTTTCTCTCACCACCACAAGGATGATGATCAAAACAATTTTCCGTCGTCCGACCAGTGCCTCCGACCTCGAGACAAAGGACATCACTGTCCTTCAACTCTTCGGCTGAAGCCGACCCCGAAACTGAGCGTAGGTTTTGATCTTCAGGAGAAATCCCCAAAACCAAAGCCGTCGCCATTGAATCAAGGTCAACTTTACCAAAGAGGACTTCTCTGAAACTATTCATAGAAACCTCCTAATGCTAACCTTGAATTCAAGTTTATTTTTACGTCTCCTGGCCAATATTTCATCTAGCAAAAAACTTGCCACACAAAATATTGACCAAGAATTAATAGAAAACTTATTTACTTTTTTTTCAAAGAACAAAAATCTCATCTAAGCTCACTATTTTTGAAAAAATACTGAACTTGGAAAGATTGGGCAGATTTTTTAGTATTCTGCCCAAACCCCACATAAAGAACAAACTTGCGGCTCTGCTTCCGCTGGGCTCACCACGATATATTTTTAGAGTCAGGTGACTACTCTCCTCAGTTTTCTTTTACTTGACTTGCTGAGGTGGTCAAAACTCCGGAGGGAGATTTTTTGTGTAGCCAACCGGGATTAGTCGTTTGTTTTGCAACCGGACTCGTGAAGCCGGTTGTAAACGTCATCCGCGAGGAGGACTACGGGAGATGTAATACAACATCTCCCTGGTGTCATTGCTGACACCCTTACGAACCGACCAAACACTTTCCGACCATACCTGGTCGGAGCCCCTGGCCCATCATCCGACATTTCCTGAAAGGAAACGTCGGTTGATCCAGACAGGCTAACCAATTTGTAAAACTCGTCCATCATGTCCTCCTTTATCCCCGGTCTTTCCCGCCGGGCATAGGTTTAAGATAATCCGATTTGTCCACAAGATTTGCCAGAGTTGGCAAATGTGGAGACAGTACAAATAATTCCTCCATCAGACGCTTTTTAAACATCTGGTAGAGTTTTTCTACCTCCGGATCAAAATGCTCATTCTTATTCGGCATTTCATTTTCTCCCTTTTATTTTTTCAACGTTCCTGTATTGTTTTTCTGATTGCCATCCCAATCTTTGAATTTTCTCAAAAACTAAGATAACAATCAGAAAATAATATATTAATTTTCTTTCAAAGAACATCCACCTCATTTCAAACCTAAACTAAGTTTAGATCTGAAAGAGGAGGTGGAAATCGTTTAGGATTTCCACAAACTTCCCCTACAACTTTTCCGCCAGACTTTTCGTCGGGC
>Ga0172380_10000344_pt1 | contig 94226 bp, 97 predicted proteins | sample Leawe162metaG_FD_119747 | JGI IMG/M metagenome (GOLD analysis project Ga0172380, IMG submission 119747) | Leachate microbial communities from a municipal landfill in Southern Ontario, Canada - Leachate well 162 metaG | ecosystem: Engineered > Solid waste > Landfill > Unclassified | place...
TCCACAATTTCTAAGGATGATCAAGCCAAGATTGTCAGAATTAGAGCAAATATTGAATGTCTACCAGAACAAATTGCTAATAATCCGAGCGAGCTTAATGATCAGACAAGGATTTATATCGGCGAATGGACCCCAACTGTATTTAACAAAGTCAAAGACTATCCCAATATCAAACATGTTTACGAACGATTCCCAGACAAAAAGGTTTTCTTAAAAACCATTGAAACTGATCCAGATATCAATTCGGCCGAGTCGGCTATCAAAAAACTAGAAGAAGCCGGTCATGCCGCCAGCGATTATTCCAAGGACTTGCTCACCAAAGCAAATTGGCAGGAGAAATTAGCTGACTCCTATGAAATTGTTTCTTTTTCTGTCAGTGAATTGTTTGGTGATCAGAATGTTCATACATATGCAGAAATAAAAGCCAAAGCTGCAGAGCAAAATCTTGGTCTAATTCCAGCTACCTTAGCGCCAAGTATTCGTCTAAATTATGATAAAACTGGAGAGTGGACAGTTATGGCGATGGAAGCAATACGCGGCCGTGATGGCAGCCTCAGGCTCTTCTACTGCCATTGGAGTGGCGACGAGTCGTGGTTGGGCTACGTCAGTGGTCGCGATGGCAGCAAGTGGTTTCCCGACTATCGGTTCTTCTTTGTCAGTAAGTAATTACTTAACCAAACTTATCCACACGTGGCCTATTGCTAGGTCGTGGATTTTTCTGCTAGGATGCCTGGCAAATGAAAAATTTAATTCAAGTTCCATCCGATACTATTATCAGTAGAATATTTTATATTCGTGGTAAAAAGGTTATGTTTGATAGTGATCTCGCTAAATTATATGAAGTCGAAACAAAGAACCTAAATAAAGCGGTGAATAGAAATAAAGATAGATTTCCAAGTGACTTTTGTTTTCGACTTAATGATCTGGAGGCGTCAAACTTGAGGTCACAACTTGTGACCTCAAGTTCAAGGTTCCAATCTGGAACCTTGAAGCGTGGAGGAAATATGAAGTATCTTCCTCGTGTATTTACAGAAGAGGGTGTGGCGATGTTGTCCAGTGTTCTCAAAAGCAAAAAAGCTATTCAAGTGAATATTCAAATAATACGCAAGTTCAAGAAATTACGAGAAATTTTATCTGAAAATAAAAAGTTGGCTGAGAAGATAGAAAAAATGGAAGCAAAATATGATTCTGAAATCGCTAATATTTTTGAAGTAATTAGAAGTTTAATCAATGAAAAAGAAAAACCGAAAGTAGAAATGGGATTTAGAATGGAATAAAAAAGTTATCCACAGTTTTGGAGAAAAAATAAAAAAAACCATTGTATTATTTTCTAAATGATTTATTATTAAGATAGTTCAGTGATTTTTATTTTTTGGTCGAAAAGAATCACGGGCTCGTTAGACGGATCGTTAATAAAAATAAAAACTATTATGGCAAAAAAAGCAAAGAAGGCAGTTAAGAAAACAAAGAAAGCAAAAGCAAAGAAAACCAAGAAGACTGCAAAGCGACGAAAATAGTCTAAAGAACACGGTGTCGGATTAAAAACCCCACCGTGTTTTTTATTGCCGAATATGCTAAGATGCCTATATTATGGCATTTTTGGAAAGTTTATTTGGTGATAAATATCAGAAAGCGATCAAGCCTTTTTGGCCAATTGTCGAGAAGATTAATGCTCTGGAAGAGGGAATTAAAGCTCTTTCTGATGTCGATCTAAAAGCCAAGACTGTTGAGTTTAAGAAAAGATTAGAAAAAGAGACTCTGGAAGATATTTTACCAGAGGCTTTTGCGGTAGTGCGCGAGGCTTCACGTCGAGTTTCTGGAGAAAGACATTTTGATGTTCAACTCATTGGAGGAATGATTATACATAAGGGAGGTATCGCCGAAATGCGCACGGGAGAAGGAAAAACTTTGGTGGCGACTTTGCCAGCGTATCTGAATGCTTTGACCGGCCACGGCGTGCACATCGTCACCGTCAACGATTACTTATCCCGACGTGATGCGGTGTGGATGGGGCAGGTTTATGATTTTCTAGGCCTGACTGTTGGTGTCATCAATCACGAAAGTTCTTTTCTTTATGATGCCAAACATATTCAAGATAAAAATCTAGAAGTTAAAGAAGATCAAGAAAGAGATCAACTTGGTTCTTTTAAAATTGTTTATGATTTTCTGAAACCCTGTGCGCGACGTGAAGCTTATGCTGCTGATATCACTTATGGAACAAACAATGAATTCGGTTTTGATTATTTGCGTGACAATATTGAATATGCGGAAAAAGATTTACGTCAACGGGAATACAATTTCGCGATTGTGGACGAGGTGGACTCGATCTTGATTGATGAAGCTAGAACACCGCTGATTATCTCTGCTCCAACTGCCGAGTCCGGTGACTTGTATGTAAGATTTGCCGACATTGTGAAGTCTTTTAAAAAAGATGAGGATTTTACAGTCGATGAAAAACTAAAAGCGATTCAGTTGACCGATAATGGAATTTCGAAAGCTGAAAAAGCTTTGGGTATTGAAAACATTTATACTGATGCCGGTATCAAATATGTTCATCATCTGGAAACCGCCGCGCGAGCCAAGGCTTTGTTTGAAAAAGATACTGATTATGTAATAAAAGAAGGCGAGATTGTGATAGTCGATGAATTTACCGGTCGCTTGCAACCAGGTCGTCGTTGGTCAGAGGGTCTGCATCAGGCGATAGAGGCTAAAGAAGGAGTGAAGATTCAAAAAGAATCTCGCACTTTTGCTTCTATTACTTTCCAAAATTATTTCAGGCTTTATAAAAAGTTAGCCGGTATGACCGGAACAGCGCTGACTTCCGAAGAAGAGTTTTATAAAGTCTATCACATCGAGACTTTCTCGATTCCAACCAATAGAGAGATTCAGAGGGTTGATAAAAATGATTTAATCTTTCAAACCGAAAACGGAAAATTTCAAGCAGTGGCCAAACAGGTCAAAGAACTGCAGAAAAAAGGTCAACCCGTTTTGATTGGTACAGTCTCGATTGAGAAAAATGAAATCTTATCTTCCTATCTTTCAAAAGAAGGAGTAAAACATAATGTTTTGAATGCAAAAAACCACGAAAAAGAAGGAGAAATTATTGCCTCCGCTGGATTTAAAGGTGGAGTCACGGTAGCGACGAACATGGCGGGCCGAGGAGTGGATATTAAACTCGGTGGTGTGCCTTTTAATAAAGAAAAATTTGAAGAAGTAAAAAGTCTCGGTGGTTTGTGTGTCATCGGAACCGAAAGACATGAAGCGCGAAGAATTGATAATCAGCTACGAGGTCGTGCTGGCCGACAAGGTGATCCAGGTGAAACTCAATTTTATGTTTCACTCGAAGATTCTTTGATGCGCATTTTTGCCTCAGATACAATTAAAAAATTAATGGGTCGGTTTGGGTTAAAAGAAGATGAAGCGATCGAGAATTCCTTGATTACTAAATCCCTGGAAACAGCTCAAACAAAAATTGAAGGTTTTAATTTTGACGCGCGAAAACATGTCTTGGAATATGATGATGTCCTAAACTATCAACGTAAATTAGTTTATGATCGACGTCGCACTATTTTACTTGGTGATTATCCAACCGTGCGAGAAAAATTAGATGAAATTATTTTAGGTAACGAAGAGCTAACTAAAATCGTTGAAGAAAAAATCAAGTTACTTGGCGAAGCGGAATTTTATCGTATTGCCAAAATTCTTTTATTACAATCAATCGATATGTTCTGGGTGGATCATTTAGAGATCATGGACTATACGCGCTCCTCGGTGAATCTCCGCGCGTATGGTCAGCGCGATCCGTTGGTGGAATATAAAAAAGAGGGTTTGCGTTTGTTTAAAGAAATGAATGATGCGGTTAATGATCAAGTCTTGAAAATTTTACCGAATATCGGCGCTGGGGCTTACGCTCGTGAAGAACAAGAATTAAAGGAAACTCAAAAGCATATGAAATTAGCTGGTGGGGGTGAAGAGAATAAAGATGGATCAAAGCCCGCCTCCGCCAGCAGTCCGGCTTCGGAGGGCAAGGTCGGTAGAAATGATCCATGTCCGTGTGGTTCGGGGAAGAAGTATAAGAAGTGCCATATGAATGGGAATTAAAAAAGAAAGTCTATTTCTACTCGACCATTTCCAGCCCTAATCTCCTTGATAATACTACGTAAAATCATCTTTTTCTCGTCCAGAGGAAGGCCTCCCCAGTAGGCATCAAAGTCGTCGAAAGAAGCTACTAATTTACGCACAGATAACACCTTCTGTGCGGTTAGGGACGAATGTGACGCGTAACGATCCAGCTCCGTACGGTTACTCTCCGTTTCCTTCCTAATTCGAGCGATATTTTCTCCCAATTCTTCTATTGTTTCCAAACCTTTCTAATACTAAAAAAATCGTTGTTCGTTGTCGAGCCATTATATTACATGATGGTAAGTTATTGGTTGTCGGTCATCCACACGACCCTAGCTTCATAGCTCTTCCTGGTGGTCATCTGGAATGGGGTGAGGGTGTAAGAGAGTGCATGCGGCGAGAAATTATTGAAGAGCTTGGAGTTAAACCAGAGATAGGAAGGTTGTTATACATCAATAACTTTACCGACTCAGATAATACACAATCAGTAGAGTTTTTCTTTGAAGTGGTTAATGGTGCTGACTATATTGATTGTGAGAAACTGGCTCGATCACATTCGGCCGAAATTGCTAAAATGATTTGGGCTGGACCAAACGATGGTATTAATATACTTCCCAAAAAAGTGAACGATGATTTCAAGGCGGGTAAACTGATTTTAGATGAGGTGAGATTTATTACTAGTTTAAAATAAACTGAATTACGATGGCGCCATTGAGAGATACAGTACCAATTTTAAAAAGTATAAGGCGAATACCTAAATTTAGTATCTATGGAATAGAAATTGAGCCTATTTAGCATAAGCTAGATTTGTGTTATATTCATATTATGACAAAAATTCAAGTATTAATAGTTCATGGCGGGATGACTTTTAAGAATCAGGGGAATTATTTACATTATCTTAAAACTAAGAAAGTCTCTCTTGATAAAAGAATAAATTGGGCAGGGGATTATTTGGAAAAAAGTCTGGGAAGTAATTATCAAGTTATCAGGCCACGAATGCCACTGCAGGATAATGCTAAGTATGAGGAATGGAAGATATTTTTTGAGAGATATATTCCTCATCTTAAAAACAATGCTATTTTAATCGGTTGTTCCTTGGGTGGAATATTTTTAGCTAAGTATCTATCGGAGCATAAATTTCCAAGAAAAATCAAAGGTGTCTTTTTAGTTTGTGCACCTTATGATAATAGCCATTCTGATGAAGATCTAGTTGGTGGATTCACTCTTAAATCCGATTTATCACTAATTGTAAAAAATTCCAGCAAGTTGACTATGCTGTTCTCGGCGGATGATGAATGTGTCACGCCACATCATGCTGAAAAATACCGTCAAAAATTACCAAAAGCCAATATTATAATTTACAAAAGCAAGAATGGCCATTTTAATGTTCCAATCTTTCCCGAAATTATAAAGATGATAAAGGATCTATAGTTTTATACAAATCATTTACCGCCTAATTATGAAGTATCTTGTTTTTGTGCCATGGCGCATAGGAAGCCATCTAAAAGAAAAGCAAAGAGGGAAGAAGTAAAGGTTCAGGTTTATAAGGCGGCAATTAAGACAATATTAAATATATGAAAAATGAGGAAAATACGGATGGGAAATTTACTAATATATTCGAGCAGAACATTAGAAGAGAAATTGTTAATTATCTAACTGGAGAAAAATATGAGATGCTGGGTGGAAAGGACATGGCTTTTTCTGATGAGGATATTAAAAAAATTGTGGAAATCTGTAATAGACCAAATACTTATGATATTTTATTTAAAAAAATGTGCGCCGGCAAACCCTATACTGAGGAAAATGCCAAGGCCTTTACAAATTATGCAAAAGGGGGATGGGAGAAACAAACTAATTTTGTCTTTATAATAAGGAAAGCTGATTCAGAGATTATTGGCGCGATTGATATTAAAAGTCCAAACACAGAGAGGGCTGAAATAGGTTATTGGTCAGATGAAAACTATAGCGGTTTTATGACAAATACGGTAAATGAACTATTATCACTGGCTAAAGAAGGAGGTTTTAAAAAACTCTTTGCCGGTGTTTTGGCTAGGAATAGTAAGTCAGTTGGTGTCCTTGAGCGTTCAGGCTTTATTAAAACTAAAGAAGATATTAAAGATGACGAGGCTCATTTTGAGTATGAAAAGCCACTGTAGTGGTTTATAAAATTAGTAATATGAATAATCCTAAAAGCGGAAAAGAGTCAGTGGAGGATATCAGTATGGAGACTGTCTTTAAATGTGTTATAGAGGTATCAGGAAAAACCCTAAAGGAGATGGCGGAATCCTTAAGGATGTCCTGGGTTAATCCCCGAGTCACTGACGTATTCTATCCTTTCAGGGATACATTCTCTGGAAAGTGGAAGGTTGAGGTGCAGAAACTTCGAAAAAAGGAGAAATTCGAGGAGATCGTGCGGGTGACCAGAGAAGATGGTTGGCAACCAGCGACCATTTATCATCTTCTAACACTTCTTGACTCACAAGAAGGCAAACACTTGTCTGGCGCATTTATGGCGCCAGGATCCCTGTGTATAGATGATTTTGAATACCCAGGGTGTGTTGTGTTAAGTATAGCAGGAGAGGACAGAAAGATCGGCCTTGGTAATTGGAGAGGTTCCAAGATCTGTGGTTATAGTGTCGTAAGGGTGAAGAGAGAACAGGATATACCAATCCCCTAGTGAAGCTAGAATTCGGGACTTTACAAAAACCAAAAACAACTTATACTGTAGAGTAGTTTTTTTAGTAGTTCTGCTGATTCTCAATGATAATAGAGACGCTCTAGTATTGCACTATATTGCTCTAAAATGGAAACAACTAACAAAAAACCAAACGAAATGATTGAAACGCTGGAGTATTCATTCCATATTGAATCCATTTTTGGTTTGTGCGGACCGTTATCACTTTCAAAAATTCACGATGGCCCAGATAATAATGTTTATCTGGTTGTTGATAATAAAGGGGAAAAGTATGCGCTGCGTGAGAGTAAAAGACCCGAAAAAGATATATCATTCGAAATTGAGGTTCTTGCCAATCTAGCTAGATTAGGTTTTTCTGTACCAAATCCTATCAAGGTTATTGAAGAAAATGGTGTTCAATTTGTACTTTTTAATTATATATCAGGAGACCAAATCAGGAATCTTAATGAAGAGAATATTAATACTAATGTTTTAGAACTGGGAGCGAGAAAATTTGGAGAATTACATAGTCATACAAATAATATGAGGGTTGAGGCTATATCGAATAGAACAATATTTACTGAGTTCGATCGTTTACTTAGACTCAGTGTTGGCGCCTTAAGGCAATATGAGGGTTATGAGATTTTTTTGGAACAAGTGCGGAAATACTATGATGAGGCTAAGTTACGAATTAAAGACGAGAACGAACTTTGTGGTGTCATTCACAATGATTATCGAGTACAAAATTTAATTTATGCTAAAGATGATTGTTTTATCATCGACTTCGATTGGGCTACCTACGGACCTTTATTAAAGGACCTAGGCTTGGCGGTTGCTGTCTGGTCTTCATATACCAAAGATGGTCTTCCGTCAAAATTACTTATTGATAGGTTTCTAGCAAGCTATAATCAAACTGCACCGCGAGCAATTGTATATGACGAGGACCTTATCTTTTGGATATGTTTTGCCTGTCTATCTGATGCCTGTACATTTTTTGCAGATCTAAATGGGGGTCAGCATCCAGATAAAGTTATTACGAACGTTGAGCAATGTTATATGTATCAGAAGTATAAATTTTTTGCGCCATCAAAATAAATATAATTTAATGAAAATTCCACTATATAAGCCATATATAGATAGAAAGACACAGAGTGCTGTTCTAAGGGTCCTAACCTCAGGGAAATTAAGCCGTGGACCAGAAGTTGAGAGATTTGAGAAAGAATTTGCAAAATATACTAACAAGAAATACGCCGTTGCTGTGAATAGTGGAACGAGTGGTCTACACATGCTTGTTCGTGCGATGGGCTGGAAAAGTGGTGACGAAGTTATAACAACACCATTTAGTTATATTGCGTCATCAAATGCTCTGCTGTTTGAGGGGGTTAGACCAATCTTTGTGGATATTGATATAAAGACATTAAATATTGATCCACAAAAAATAGAGGAGAAAATCAATAAAAATACAAAAGGAATGCTACTCGTTGATATACTGGGATTACCTGTCGACCACAAGGCTATAAAAAAAATATGCGACAAATATAGGTTAAGAGTAATCGAAGATGCCTGTGAAGCGATTGGTAGGCCTAGTGAGGACTTTACTGTTAATAAACTGGGCGACGCTACTGTTTACGGTTTTCACGAGAATAAACAATTGACGACCGCTGGTGAGGGAGGAATGATTGTGACTGACAATATTGAGATTGCAAAAAGGTGTTGGGCCATGCGAGACCAGGGACGCTCTCTAAAAAAAGATTGGATAAACAGTGTCACTCTGGGTTTTAATTTCAGAATGACTGAGGTTCAGTCTGCTTTCGGTCGAGAACAATTACGAGTTATGGATAAAGTTCTCGAAAAAAGAAGACTGCTAGCGCAGATATACACCGCTCTTTTTAATAATGTTAAAGGGGTTGTTCTCCCAATTCAAAAATCATTTAATAGCAGAAGCTGGTTCTTGTACTTCATAGTCCTCGAAAGCTCAGTGATAAGAGACAGGGTCTATAAAACATTACTAGCTAACGATATTTCTTCAAGTAAGAATTATTTTCCGCCTATTTATGATTTTCCAATGTACCATGGTTTTAAAAAGAATTGTCCAAATACTGAGGCTATATCGCAGACACTTCTTGCTCTACCGATGTTTTATGAAATGAACATCACTCAAGTAAAAAAAGTTGTCGATGTCGTAAGGAGAACTTTAATGTAAAAATATGATGCTGCCTTCAAAGACATTCTACACATTATTTGCTGGTTCATATACGGAATATAGTCACAACAAGGCTGAATATCTTTCAGCTGTCAATCGATTTATTAAAAACGAATCTGTTTCACCAAAGTCTATGATTGACGTGGGGGCCGGGGACGGTAAAAGGGGTAAATATATCGCTGGTGTTTTGAGTCTGGAGGGATTTACCATTTTAGATAATAGTGATGGTATGATTGCTCTTGCCCGTGAAATACCTGGTGCAAGAATTATTCAAGCTGATATTTCACAGCCCGAGTTTGATATTAAACAGAGTTACGATTTAGTGTTGTCTTTATGGAATGTCCTCGGACATATATTACCGGCCAATAGAAAAACAACCCTAATGAATTTGGCGAGTCTGGTTAGTCCGGGTGGTTCGATAATCATTGATGTTAATAACCGCTATAACGTGAGTCATTACGGTGTATGGTCGGTCGTTAAAAATATTTTGAGGGATGTATTTATGTCAAATAAATCTAATGGGGATTTCAAACTAAAAATTAAAACTGACAAAGGGGAGATTGAGACAATAGTTCACATATTTAACCCGCTTGAAATCGAGAAGCTGATTAAAACAGCAGGCCTAGTGGTCGAAAAAAGAAAAATAATAAATTACGACAACGGCAAGGATTGCAAGTCATTTTTTGGCGGACAACTAGTGTATAAACTTAAAAAGATATGAAACATAGAGAAAAACAGACAATTAGTTCAATGGTTATCAGTACCTCAAACGATTATTCAAGGGTAGAAGGGGATTTTATAAAAAAAACCGGTCTAAATCTTATTAAACTAGATCGCAGAGCCATTAAGTTCGCAAAGGACCCAATTTCAATAGTCATCCCGACTTATATTGGTGAAAGATTAGATATTATTTTACAAAATTTGAACAATCAAGTCTATAAAAATTTTGAGGTTATAATTGTTGACGATGCTTCTCCAAACGATGTTACAACGAAATTTAAGAATTCTATTTTTAGTTTTCCGATAAAATATATAAGAGTCCTAAAGAATCAAGGTGCTTCGACGGCGACAAACATTGGGGTAGATCTTTCTAACTCAAATATAATCATTCTCATGGAACAAGATATGATTCCACCGATAGACCTTACGGCTAAGATGGCCGTAAGGCAACAGTTTACGACAAAATCGGTATTTGTCGGATTTAGGGAAACAATTAGATACGAAGATTATGTCCGTAGACACAAACCGGCCAGCATGTCGGGGGATTGGCGTTACAAAATTAAAGATGACGGTAGTTTCCTAGATCTTACAATCAAACAGACATTTAAAAGTATTATAAAAGGTAAGATTAACCTGTTGAAAAAGTCTGACTATTTTAAGAAATTTGGTATGGGGGAGACAATCAGCCACTGGGATTTGGCTAGTATGGTTATTGGTCATAGCTTATGTTTTAAAAAAGACGATATAGTCGAAGCTGGCGGTTTTATCGAAAGATTCTTTTATGGTTGGGGCATGGATGATATTGCTCTTGGTGCAAGTATGATTGCAAATAAGAATTTCATAATTCCCGCGGTTGACTGGGTTTCTTATCATATTGAGCATGATAGATATTCCGGTTCGCGCGCCATCGAAATGGCTGAGCTTAAAAAAAATCTTGATCTCTATCTAAATAAGTATATAGCCTATTCAAATAATAAATTGAAATTTAGACATCACAAAATTAAAAAGATAAAGTCCGTAAATAATATTACATATTATGAAAGTTACTAAAACAAAAAATGATAGAATGATTTTGTATAATTATTTAACTGTGGCAAAAAAAGTCGCTAAGCTCTTTTCTGACTTACAAAATGTAGTTGCGGTCGTTATTGGTGGTTCATTAGCTAGAGGTTTTTATGATAATTATTCAGATATTGAAATGTACGTCTATTATGATCAAAAGATACCCACAAAAGCAGAGATTAGCGATATTCTTAAAAAACTTAATTCTAAATTAAATAGATCAAAAAAGATCTTCTGGTTTCATAAAGCCTGGGGACACCATACATTTTTTATGGTCGATGGCATTAAGATAGAATTGGGATATAGAGAAATCGGAGAAACACAAGCTAGGATGGAGTCGTTTTTAAATGAGTTTTCTTTACCTAAACACGGTATACACGATACTCCTTTTGGACACTACGAAAGTGGTGTTGCGAATTGCATCTTGGAATGCATTCCGTTATATACGAAAGGTGATTGGATTAGTAAAATTAGAGAAAAAATCAGAATATACCCAATAAAATTAAAAAAGGACAATCTGAGATACTATTATCAGGATGCTAAAACGATTACAAAAATAAAAATTAAAAATGCAATCCATCGAAACGATACACTTCTTTTCAATGCTTGTCTGGCGAAAGTAATTAGATCCATGAATCTGTGCCTATTTGCACTAAATGATGTTTATTACCCTGGAGATAAATGGAACCATAAGTACATCTCTAAATTCGCAGCAATACCGACAGACTACCTTATAAAGATTGATTCCATTTTGGCTATGGATTGTACTTTATTAAAAAATAAGAAGGTCATCTATAACAATCTAAATATGATCATATCTTCTATACACGACTTGATACAAGCGACAATAGAAGCTTAAGGGACTGGAGCTGATTTCGAGTTTACTATTATACTTTTAATCAACCAGGGTCTAACGTTGACAATAATCTGTATTTCAATTAATATAGAAGTATCTTTTAACATGATTTATCAATACAGAATTCTAAAATAGTTATATGGAATCCATGGAAAATAGTAACAACATGCCTAGTCATTCAGAAAAACCAAAAGACCCTGAAAAGAAAGCTGAAGAAAAAGAGAGGTATAATCCTTTTGACAAGGAAAAGTATTGGCAAGATTTTTGGGAAAGGGAAGGTGTATATCGATTTAATCCTGAACAACCAGGGCCGCTTTATACAATAGATACTCCACCACCGACTATTTCTGGGGCGCTCCATCTAGGGCATATTTTCTCTTATACTCAAGCGGAGGTTATTACTCGATTTAAAAGAATGCAAGGAGCCAATGTTCGTTATTCGTTCGGCCTCGATAATAATGGTTTACCGACAGAACGATTAGTGGAAAAAGAAACAGGGGTCAGAGGCGGAACTGTAAGTTTGGAGGATTTTACCAAGACTTGCGTTGAGATTACTGATCGTTATAAACATCTTTACGAAAATTTATGGAAGTCTATCGGTTTAAGTGTTGATTGGAGACTGGAATATTCAACAATCTCTCCGGAAGTTCAGAAAATATCTCAATCCACTTTTAAGGAATTATATGAAAAAGGGGTGATTTATACAAAAAATGCTCCAGCCCTTTATTGTACCGAGTGCCACACCTCTTTTGCTCAAGCGGAGAAAGAGGATAAGGAGAAAGAGTCAGTTTTTTACGATCTATCATTTAAAATGGAGGACGGACAGGAATTAGTTATCGCGACAACTCGTCCAGAATTGTTGCCTGCCTGTAGCGCTGTATTTGTGCATCCAGACGATCAAAGGTTCAAAGATTTGGTAGGTAAAAAAGTGACTACACCTTTAGGTCAAGAAGTTGAAATTATGACTGATGAAAAAGTTGATAAGGAAAAAGGAACCGGCGCTGTAATGTGCTGTACTTATGGAGATGAAACCGATATTTATTGGGCAAAAAAATATAATCTTACCGAAAGAGTTGTTTTAAACCGTGACGGTAGATTTTCCGGAGTTGCTGAAATACCAGAATTAGATGGTAAATCAATCAAGGAAGGAAGAAAAATTATTGTCGAAAAATTAAAGGCTGATGGATTAGTGAGAAAAGAGCAACCCATTACGCATAATGTTGACGTTCACGAAAGATGTGGCACGCCAGTCGAATTTCTACCTACCACTCAGTGGTTTATGAAAATACTCGATATGAAAGATCGAATGCTCGAGGCAGGGAATCAAATAAAATGGCATCCGCCGTATATGCAGAAAAGATATGAAGAATGGATAACTGGTCTTAAATGGGATTGGTGTATTTCAAGAGAAAGATTTTACGGAATACCAATACCAGTATTTACTTGTGATAATTGCGGGAAGGTTGAAATTCCGGAAAAAGATAAGTTACCTGTTGATCCAAAAGCGGAAGAAATTCACGATTGCACGGATTGTGGTAAAGGAAAAATGATTCCAGAAAGGAGTGTCTTAGATACTTGGTTTACTTCAGCTTTGTCACCGGAGGTGAATAATAGCCATCCTCTAAACGGCAATCTTAATGGCAAGTTATACCCAATGTCTATGAGGCCCCAAGCTCATGATATTATCAGAACCTGGGCCGTGTACTCCATTCTTATGGGATTATATAATCACAATGAAGTTCCATGGAAGGATTTGATGATCTCTGGCCATATTTTAGTTCAAAAGGGCGAGAAAATAAGTAAGAAAACCGGTGGGGGAAAGTATAAACCAGAGGAACTGATTGCCACACAATCGGCAGATGCCGTTAGATATGCCATGAGTGGGACATCTCTCGGTAAAGACTCATACTTTGACGAAAAAGAGGTTCAGAAAGGTAAGAAATTATTTAACAAACTTTATAATGCCGGTAAATTGGTATTGAGTAAATTAGATGACTTTGATCCAAAAGTGGAAGTCAAAAATGAAGACCTTGAAGCGATTGATAGATGGATTCTCGATAGATCGACCGAAACAGCTGATAGAATGGCAGAGGCGTTTGCCGATTATGAGTTTGCCCAGGCGCGCCAGATATTCGAAGACTTTTTCTGGAGCGATTTTTGTGATAACTACTTAGAAATAGTTAAAAAAAGATTAGCAATTGAGTCGGATGGAGATAAAAGTAAATTGTCTGCACAGTTCGCTTCTTACAATTGTTTCCTCAATGTTATCAAAATGGCTTCGCCGTTTGTTCCACATATAACAGAAGAAATGTTCCATGCTCAAATTACGAAGGTTGGGACTGGTGAAGATATAAGGTTATCTGTTAAATCAGAGAGTGATAGTGGTTATTTCTCAACTAATGAAGGTGCCAAGAGTGTACATAATACCAAGTGGCCGTCATCAGATGTTGAATATTCAGATGGTCAAAATAACGAAGCAGCTAAATTGGCTCTGACGGTTATAGCTGAAATTAGAAAATACAAAACTGATAAAAAAATAAAATTTAACACCCCAGTATTAGTATTAAAAATAATATGTTCTCAAGAACAAAAAGACAAATTACAGGGTTTTGCGGAGGATTTAGCTTCTGTATCAAAGGCCGAAAGATGTGAAATTATAGCAACAGAAGGCACTGGTCCGGTTGTTGAAATGGAGATTGCGAGCAACGAGCCTTAAAGGTTTTTTGCTGTAATACAATAAATGATAATTAAAAAAAGAAATGAAAAAAATCGCCAAAGTCTTAGCTCGAGAGATTATTGATTCGCGTGGTAATCCGACTGTTGAGGTGGAAGTGATTTTAAAAGACGGAAGCTTTGGACGGTCGGCGGTACCATCGGGAGCTTCGACGGGGAGTTATGAGGCGGTGGAATTGCGCGATGAAGATAAGAAAAGATTTGGTGGCAAAGGAGTTTTGAAAGCGGTCAATAATGTGAATACGGAAATCAAAAAAGCGATTGTCGGTAAAGAATTTGATCAGAAAAGTCTGGATAAAAAAATGATCGAGCTTGATGGCACGGAAAATAAAGGCCGATTGGGGGCTAATGCGATTTTAGGTGTCTCTATGGCTTTTGCACACGCCTCTGCCCAAAGTGAAAATATTCCGCTTTATAAATATTTTAAAAAAATCGGTAAAACCGGCAAAGATTTTTCTCTGCCAGTACCAATGATGAATATTATTAATGGTGGTAAACACGCGGAGAATTCTACTGATTTGCAAGAATTTATGATCATGCCGATAGGCGCTAAGACTTTTTCACAGGCGATGCAGATGGGCGCCGAAACTTTTCATGCTTTGAAAAAGATTTTAAAGTCTAAAGGTCTAAATGTTTCAGTTGGAGATGAAGGCGGTTATGCACCAGCTTTAGGTAATAATGAATCAGCGATTCAAGTGATCATAGAGGCGATTGAGGCTTGTGGATATAAACCAGGTAAAGATATTTCGATTGCTATCGATGGGGCGACAAGTGAGCTTTTTGATAAGACAAAAAATAAATATGTCTTGGCAAGTGAAAAGAAAGAATTGACCAGCGCCGAAATGGTTAATTGGTATGAAAGCCTACTCGCTAAATATCCGATTATCTCGATTGAAGATGGTTTGGCGGAAGATGATTGGGCAGGTTATGAACTTATGACAAAAAAGCTTGGTAAAAAAGTTCAGATTGTCGGCGATGATTTGTTTGTCACCAACATTAAAAAATTAAAAGAAGGTATTGAAAGAAAAGTCGGTAATTCTATCTTAATTAAATTAAATCAAATCGGCACAGTGACAGAAACAATTGAGGCGATAAATATGGCCGATAAAGCTGGATACACTTCAGTGATTTCTCATCGTTCGGGTGAAACTGAAGACACGACGATTGCTGATTTGGTGGTTGGTTTAGGGACGGGACAAATTAAGACTGGTTCTCTGTGTCGCAGTGAAAGAATATGCAAATATAATCAGCTATTGAGAATTGAGGAACAGTTGGGTAAAAAAGCTAAATATGCCAAATTCTAAATCTGTCACGGTCGTCATTTTAGACGGTTGGGGTTATCGTGAAGAAACACAGCACAACGCCGTGGCTGAAGCCAAGACACCTTGTTTTGATAAACTCTGGCAAGAATGTCCACATACGCTTTTAGAAGCGAGTGGATTGGCGGTTGGTTTACCAGAAGGGCAGATGGGAAATAGCGAGGTCGGACATAGCACCATTGGTTCAGGGACGACAATTTATACTGATTTAGTCAGAATTAGTAAATCAGCGAAAGACAAAGGTTTCGAAAGAAAAGAAGTCCTAATTAAACTTTTTGATCATGTCAAAAATCATGATTCGACTTTGCACTTACTCAGTTTAATTGGAAATGGTGGAGTGCATGCGCACGGTGATCATTTACTGGCGACCTTGCAGGCTGCGAAAAATTTTGGTCTGCAAAAAGTAGCAATCCATGCTTTTACCGATGGTCGCGACACCGCTCCACAAAGTGCTCATGATTTTCTGCTGGAATTAGAAAATGAAATTTCTCAAATAGGTTTGGGTTTTATCTCCACCATGTCTGGGCGGTACTTTGCTATGGATCGTGATAATAATTGGGATCGCTTGAAAAAAGCTGAAGACGCCATCTTTAATGGTGAGGGTCGGCAAGCTGGTTCGCAGAAAGCTTTGGAAGTAGCCAAGTTTTTGTATTCCAAAGGTCAGACCGATGAACACTTTGAGCCGGTAGTTTTCCTTAATACTAGAGGTGAGAAAGAATTGATTAAAGAAAATGACGGCGTTTTCTTTTTAAATTTTCGCGCCGATCGAGCCAGAATGATGTCTAAAAAGATTATGGAATTTGGTCAAGATAAAAATATTCATTTTGTGACCTTGACGCAGTATGACAAAAATTTCACTGCTCCAGTGGTCTTTCCACCAGAAAAAATTGAAACAACTTTGGCCAAGGAAATTTCACAGGCTGGTTTAACTCAAGCTCATATTGCTGAAACCGAAAAATTCCCTCACGTGACATATTTTTTCAACGGTGGGCGAGAGCAACCTCATGATTTAGAAAAGCACATCCTTATTCCCAGCCGAAAAGATGTTGCAACTCACGATTTGGCGCCAGAAATGAAAGCTAAAGAAATTGCCGATAAGGCGATAGAGGAAATAGACAATGGGACCAATTTTATTTTTATCAACTTTGCTAATCCTGATATGGTGGGACACACCGCCAATCGATCTGCTATTGTGACCGCGGTGGAAACGGTTGATCGTGAGCTAGAACGGGTGAGAAAAGCCGTTGAAGAAAAAGGCGGTACTTTGTTGGTAACAGCTGATCACGGTAACGCCGAAATAAACACTGATCCAGTGACTGGAGAAAAGCATACGGCCCACACGACGAGCCTGGTGCCTTTTATTTGTACTGATAAAAACAAAAAATTAAAAAAGGGGACTTTGGCTGATGTTGCGCCCACAGTTCTATCAATTTTTGCTATTTCCAAGCCCAAGGCCATGACTGGGCAGACCCTCTTAGTTGATTAGCTTTTTAGTCTTTTTGTGGTATATTGGAAGTATTAAAAATAATTTATTATTACTATGTTTAAGGCTATAACTAGATTTTTTGACAAATTAGAAGATAAAGTCCGGGTGAGTTTAAGTCATCGTTCCGTCATCTATGCTTTTATTGGCGGAACGGCTCATGTTATCTTTTGGCGTGGAATTTGGCATACCAGTGACTTTATTATGAGTGGAAATTGGCATTTGGATGAGACGCGGGATTTCTGGGGTTGGTTGTTTTATGAACCGATTACTCTTATCTGGACTTCGGCTATTTTACTTTTGACCGGACTGTTTGTGGCAACCTTTATTGGTGAACGAGTGATTATGTCTGGTTTGAAGCATGAAAAAAAGGTAACTGATCGAACAGAGGAAGAGGTGAAGAAGGAAGAGGATAAAATTGTTGTTATAAATAATAAAATCAATGCCATTACGAATGATTTGGCCGAAATTAAAGATGCGCTTTCTAAGAAGTAAAAAAATTGTCGCTGTTCACTCGGGTAATTTTCACCCCGATGATGTTTTTGCTACGGCCGCATTATCAATTTTGTTAGATGGAAAAATCGAGATCCTTCGAACTAGAGATGAGGGTGAGCTGGCCAAAGCGGATTATGTGGCAGATGTCGGTCATATTTATGATCCAGCGATCAATCGTTTTGATCATCACCAGGAGGGCGGCGCGGGTTTTCGAAACGAGCAGATAAGTTATTCTGCTTTTGGTTTGGTCTGGAAAACATACGGTGAGAAGATCTGTGGTTCTAAACAGATCGCCAAAATGATAGATGAGAATTTGGTGGCGGCTATTGATGCTGATGATGACGGTCTTGACGTGTGTCAAAAATCTTTACCTGGAGTGAAACCTTTTATGTTGGTTGACGTGATATATTCTATGCGCCCAACCTGGAAGGAAGATGGTCTAAATATTGATCAGGTCTTTCTCAAGGCGGTGGCTTTTGCTAGAGAGGTTCTTTTGCGAGAGATAAAAATCGCGAAAGATGAAATCGAGGCAGAAGGTCTGATGGCTGAAGTCTATAAAAAAGCTGAAGATAAGAGGATTATTATTCTTGACAGACAATATCTTCCATCAAAATTATTACAAAAATATTCAGAGCCACTTTTTACGATTTATGAGAATCGGGATAAAAAAATGTGGCGAGTGGGGACAATTGATAAAAGTGAGAATACCTATGTGCCAAGAAAGAATTTTCCAGAAAGCTGGTGGGGAAAGAAGGGGGAGGATTTTGCGAGGGTTTCTGGAGTAGAAGATGCGATATTTTGTCGAAATAAGGGCATTTTTCTGGGGGTAAAAACCAAAGAGGGGGCTTTAAAATTAGCGAATATCGCTTTGAATCAAAATAATAATAAATAATATGGCTTTCATTGATGAAATAAAATTAAATATCAAGGCGGGGAACGGTGGTGACGGGGTGGTGCGTTGGCTTCATGAGCGAGGCAAGGAATTCTTGGGCCCCGCGGGCGGTAATGGTGGAAATGGTGGTGATGTGTATGCTAAAGCCGTGCGGGATATTGGCATTTTAAATAATTACAAGAATCTCAAGACAATTAGTGGTGAAAACGGTTTTCCTGGTGAAAAGAAGAGCATGCATGGAAAAAATGGTCAGGATTTATTTATTGATTTTCCAATCGGTTCGGTTATTACTAATTTAGAGACTGATGGAAAAGTGTATTTGAATACCGAAGGCGAGACAAAACTGTTAGCAAAAGGCGGTCGCGGTGGTTTAGGTAATGAATTTTTTAAATCTTCTACCAATCAAGCCCCCGAAAAATGTACTCCGGGAAAAGAAGGTGAGGGTTTTGATTTTTATATCGAAGTTGAACTCGTGGCCGACGCTGGGCTCATCGGTTTGCCCAATGCCGGCAAATCGAGCCTTATTAATGAATTGACAAATGCTAAATCAAAAGTCGGCGCCTATCAATTCACCACTTTGGAACCGGCCCTCGGTGACATGTATGGTTATATTCTTGCCGATTTACCCGGCCTGATTGAAGGGGCATCGGAAGGGAAAGGTTTGGGTCATAAATTTCTACGACACATCAAGCGTACTAAAATGCTTTTCCATTGCTTGTCACTCGAAAGTACCAAATTAATTACGGATTATAAAACTATTAGACAAGAGTTGAAAGCTTATAGTCCTGAATTGGCAGATAAAAAAGAAGTTTTGATTTTGACTAAGACTGACGTGCTTGATAAAAAAGAGTTAGAATCAGCTAAAAAGAAACTGGCCAAATATAATAAAAATATTTTAACGGTCTCGATTTTAGATGACGCTTCACTGAAAAAATTGAAAGATGATCTCATAAAGATTTTGCGAGTTTCGTGATAATATTTAAGATATGGAAAACACTAAATACAAGGCCACAATTGGATTAGAGGTTCACGCTGAACTGAAAACAGACAGCAAAATGTTTTGCGGTTGTGCCAATAATCCTGATGAAGAAAAACCCAATGTAAATATTTGTCCAGTTTGTACTGGTCAGCCGGGAACTTTGCCCGTCCTGAATAATCAAGCGATTAAAAATGTTTTAAAAGTAGGAGTGGCACTTGGTTCAAAAATCGCTGATTTCACGGAATGGGATCGAAAGAATTATTTTTACCCCGATATTCCCAAAGGTTATCAAATCAGTCAGTATAAATATCCACTGGTGACTGGCGGACAGCTGAATGGTGTAAACATCACTAGAATTCATTTGGAAGAAGATACAGCCAAATCTAGTCATGATCAGGGTGAATTTTCTCTGGTTGATTTTAATCGTGCTGGCGTGCCCCTCATGGAGCTCGTGACTGAACCAGAATTACATAGTGGAAAAGACACGGCTGATTTTGCCCGCGAATTGCAATTACTTTTGCAATATTTAGGTGTGGGTGAAGCAAATTTGGAAAAAGGCGAGATGAGAATTGAAGCCAATATTTCAATTAGTGATACTGATAAATTGGGGACAAAAGTGGAAGTTAAAAACTTGAACTCCTTCAAGGCGGTGGAAAAAGCCGTGACTTATGAAATCGAACGTCATATTCAGGTTTTGAGCGAGGGTGGAAAAATTGTTCAGGAGACGCGTGGTTGGGATGAAGATAAACAAAAAACTTTTTCGCAGAGATTAAAAGAAGATTCGCATGATTATCGCTATTTTCCAGATCCTGATTTGCCAAAAATGAAAATTTCCGAGATTCCTGAATTTTCTGTTGATAACCTTAAGAAAGAATTACCGGAATTACCTTGGGAAAAAAGAACTCGTTATGAAAAAGATTATGGTATCAAGCCAGAAGATGTGGAGATTTACGTTCGCCCTGGTATCATCAGCGCTTTTTTTGAAAAAGTATGTGCCGATTTTGCTGGTGACAAAAACTTAATCAAACTCGCTTCCAACTACATTATTTCCGATCTTTTAGGTTTGATGTCCGGTGAAACTTCTCTTGGTGGCCTGACGGACAAAGCTTTTGCTGATTTAATCAAAATGGTCGCAGAATCAAAAATTTCGTCTCGTGGTGCTAAAGACATTTTAAAAATTATGTTTGAGCAGGGTGGTGTGCCAGCGCAAATTGCTGAAGAAAAAGGCCTGCTTCAAAAAAGTGATGAAGGTGAATTGCTTAAAATGGCGGAAAAAATTGTTGCAGACAATCCGGTTCAGGTGGCGGATTATAAGGCGGGCAAGGCGATGCTATTGCAGTATTTTGTCGGCCAGGCTATGAAAGTTTCTAAAGGCTCGGCTAATCCCAAGCTATTACAAGACATCTTTTTGAAGTTACTCTCTAAATAGGGTATAATTAAAACATGAAGAAAGACTCGCTTGGGAAAATTTTTATTGGCGCTGATCATGCTGGTTTCAAGTTGAAAGAAAATTTGGTTATTTATTTAGAAAAGCTTGGCTATGAGGTGATCGATTGTGGGGCGCATCGTTATGATGAATTTGATGATTATCCAGATTTTGTTTTGCCGGTTGCGCAAGCAGTTTCTAGTCATCCAAATTCAGCTCGTGGAATTGTAATCGGTGGTTCCGGGCAGGGTGAGGCGATGGCGGCGAATCAATTTCCGAATGTGCGTGCGGCCTTGTTCTATGGTAATAAAATTTTTGGCAGTACCGATATTATTAAATTATCCCGTCAGCACAATGATGCTAATATTTTATCTCTAGGTGCGCGATTTATCAGTTTAGGTGAAGCGAAAGATGCTGTGCGAGTTTGGCTCAAGACTCCTTTTTCTTCAGACTATAAATATATTCGTCGCATCAAAAAGATCGAGAAAATTTTACGGGAAATTCGTTTAAATAAGAATTTTTAAATTATGATTGAAATTACTCCAGCAATCCTAGAGGAAAGTATTGAAGAAATCCGAGGCAAGATGGCTTTGGTGTCAGGTCTCGCACCTTTAGTGCAAATCGATATTTGTGATGGGAAATTTGTTACGAGAAAAACTTGGCCGTATGTCCGTGGTGGAATGGATGAATTTGCCAGAATTTCCGCTGAAGACGAAGGCTTTCCGTTTTGGGATTCGTTGGATTTTGAGGTGGATATGATGGTTCGTCAGCCAGAAGAGATGGTCCATGATTGGATTAAGGCTGGTGCTAAAAGTGTTATCCTTCATCTTGGTTCGAGTCCGGATATTTTAGGCTTGATTGAAAAATTGCGAGAAGAATATGGCACGGCCAAGGAAGAAGCTTTTGGTCTGAGAATTGGCGTGGCGTTAAGTACTGATACCGATAACGAAGAAGTCTTTGAGATTCTGGATATGATTGATGAAGATGGTGACTCGATTATTGATTTTGTGCAGTTTATGGGGATTGATCAGATTGGTTTTCAAGGTCAAGAATTTAATGAGAGTGTCTTAGAAAAAATTAGCGACCTACGTGGTATGTATCCAAATATCGAGATCGCTGTCGATGGTGGAGTAAATTTTGATAATGCAGCTGATTTGATCAGCGCTGGGGCGACCCGTCTAGTTTCCGGTTCAGCGATTTTTGAAAGTGGTGATGTAGCTAAAGCTCTGGATGATTTAAAAAACGCCGGGGAATAATATGTTAGAATAGAAGAATGAAAAAACTTAGAGAATATATTTTGGAGGCGGAAAAAAATGGTACAGCGATCGGGCACTTTAATATTTCTAATCTTGAGGCCTTGAAAGGAATTTTCCAAGCGGCGAAAAATTTGAATGTGCCGGTCATTATCGGTACGGCCGAAGGCGAGCGCAATTTTATTGGCACCAGACAAGCAGTTGCTCTGGTCAAAAGCCTGCGTGAGGAACACGATTTCCCAATTTTCTTGAATGCGGATCACACTTATTCTTTTGAAAAAGTGAAAGAAGCCGTGGACGCTGGCTATGATGCGGTTATCTTTGATGCGACGAATTTATCTTTTGAAGAAAATATTAAAATTACTAAGCAGTGTGTCGAATATGCCAAGAGTGTAAATCCCGACATTGTGGTGGAATCCGAACTTGGTTTTATCGGCAGTTCTTCAAAGGTTTTAGATGGCATTCCAGAGGGAGTAAAAATCACAGAAGAATTCCTAACTAAACCAGAAGAAGCGAAAAAGTTTGTCGAGGAAACTGGTGTAGATATGATCGCTCCCGCGGTTGGAAATATTCACGGCATGCTCAAGGGTGGCAAGGACCCAGCCTTAAATATCGCTAGAATTTCAGAAATTAAGAAAGTCGTAGGAATTCCGATGGTTTTACACGGCGCCTCTGGTAATTCACCAGAAGATATTCGTGAAGCCATCAAAGCCGGTATGTCCATAGTCCATATTAATACTGAAATTCGCGTGGCTTACAAGAGTGCTTTAAAATTATCACTTCAAAATAATCCCGAAGAAGTCGCCCCTTATAAATATCTGAAAGAGCCAGTTTTGGCTGTGCAGAATGTAGTCGAAGATAAGCTAAAGTTGTTCAACAATCTTTAATCCCTTTGGGCTTGCGCCGTTTGATTTTTTGTGTATAATTGTCTGCATGCTTAAATTAAAGGTAGAAAAACGAGATTTAAAAGAAAGTCTAGATAGCTTGCGATCGGCATTCAAATTGCCAGCGGTTTATTATGGAAAAAAAGAGGCTTCGACCCCAATCAAGCTTAATTTAATAGATTTTAAAAGAGCTCTGAAGACAGCGGGTGAGTCAACCATTATCTCTCTTGATGGTGCCGGTATCGACGTGGATGTTTTGATTCATGATGTGGATTTGGATCCAGTTACTGATGTGCCGATCCATGTAGATTTTTATGCGATTGAAAAAGATAAAAAATTGTCTGTTGGTGTACCACTCGAATTCGTCGGTGTTTCTCCGGCTGTCAAAGATTTAGGCGCGGTCTTGGTCAAGGTGGCCCATGAAATTGAAATCGAAGCTTTGCCAAAAGATTTACCAGGTAAATTAGAAGCTGATATTTCTGCCCTAGTGAATTTTGATAGCGTCATTACCGCTGCTGATATTAAATTACCGAGTGGCGTCTCTTTGAAGGGTAAACCAGAAGAAGTTATTGCTTCTGTTTATGAACCAAAAGAAGAAGTCATTGAAACGGCTCCAGTAGATTTGTCTTCAATTGAAGTTGAAAAGAAGGGTAAGGAAACTAAAGAAGGCGCCGAAGGTGAAGCCGCTCCTGCGACTGAGACCAAGGAAAAAGAAGAGAAGAAAGATAAAAAATAGGATATATGATAAAATAACAGGGATGAAAAAGATAATCACCCTGTTTTTTATTTGTTTGTTTTTGTTGATTGGATTGAATATTTCAGCTCAGGCTCTTTCGCCGGCCGAGCGGGCTCGTCTGCAAACCGAATATGATCAACTCCAGAAAGAAATCGCCGAGTGGCAGAAGGTCTTGGATGAAACCAAGGCGAAAAAGAACACCCTGCAAGGCGATGTGACGGCTTTGAATGCTCAGATTGCCAAAGCGGAGAAGGAAATCAAACAAAGAAACATTACCGTTACAACTCTGACAGCTGAGATCAATAAAAAAGTAGCAAACATCAGCTCGCTCGAAGCTAGAATTGAGAACAATAAAGATTTGCTGGCCAATCTCTTAAAAAAGAAATATCAAAATGATGTGGAGCCGATTTACTATCTTCTCTTATCGGCCGAAGATCTTTCTGATTTAATTGTAGATATGGATTCGATTAGTGTAGTCAATAGCGGTTTGCAGGATTTATTTGCTGAACTACGTTCGACAAAAACTGAAACCCAAAAAGAGAAAGAAGATTTAGATATTAAAAAGAATAAAGAACTAGATGCTAGATACGAAGTCGAACAAAAGAAAAAAGTGATTGCCCAAAGCGAAGCCGAAAAGAAACAGCTTTTGACTTTAACGACCAAGGTGGAGTCAAATTATCAGCAAGTTTTATCTGATCGTCAGCGTCGGGCGGAGGTGATCAGAAGTGCTTTGTTTGATTTGCGTGATGCCGGAGGAATTTCTTTTGCTAAGGCTTTGGAATATGCTACTTATGCTTCAGAAAAAACTGGTGTGCGGGCGGCGATGATCTTGGCAATCTTATCTCAAGAATCTGATCTCGGCAAAAATATTGGTTCATGTTATGTCTCGGATTTGGCGACCGGAAATGGCGTGGGTAAAAATACCGGGACTCCATTCCAGCAGGTGATGAAAGCTCCACGCGATACTGTGCCGTTTGGTGAAATCACCAAAGCTCTCGGTTTGACCTGGTCGGTCACACCCGTCTCTTGTCCTCTTGGTGCAACTTATTATGTTGGTCGTGGTTTCGGTGGAGCGATGGGGCCATCACAATTCATTCCTTCAACTTGGAAATTGTTTGAAAATCGTTTGAAAACAGCCTTAGGCGTTTCGATGCCAAACCCTTGGGATCCGAAACACGCGGTGATGGCCACAGCCATGTATATGGCCGATTTGGGAGCTAGTACCCAGACTTACACCGGTGAAAGAAACGCCGCTTGTCGCTATTATTCTGGTCGGGCTTGCGATGCTCAAAAACCTTACAACACTTCTTATGGTAATTCGGTGATTGCCAAGGCCGAAAAATTCCAAACTGATATTGATTTTTTGAAGGAGATTTAGAATTATAAGGGCTTGCTTTTGGGGTCGAAACCTGCTAGAATCTTAAAACTATGAAAAAAGAGATACATCCAACATATTTTGCCAAAGCGGAGACTGTTTGTGCTTGCGGTGCGAAATATACTATTGGTTCAACCAAGGAAAAGACCGAGGTGGAAATTTGTGCTACTTGCCATCCCTTTTATACTGGTAATGATAAAGTCCTAGATACTGCCGGTCGAGTGGAGAAATTCAAAGCCCGCCGAGAAGCTGGAGCCAAGAAGAAATCCAAATAGATGCTAATTGACGATTTTAAAAATAACAAAAAAACCAGCTATTTAGCTGAGGAATTTTTGCGTCTGGAAAAAGAGGAAAATTCTGTGATTGAAATGTCGGCACAAGATCCGGCCATGGCCGAAATGGCCAAAGAAGAATTGGCTAGTTTAACTTCGCAAAAAGAAGTCATCTGGAAACAAATGGAAGAAATTCTGACGGAAGAGAAGAAGGAAGAAGAATTTCCCAACGAAGCAATTTTGGAAGTACGAGCCGGTGTCGGCGGTGATGAGGCGGCTTTATTTGCCGAGGTCTTGGCGAAAATGTATGCCGGTTACGCTGGAATTAAAGGCTGGAGTTTTTCCCCGGTGGATGAATCTCGCAGCGATTTAGGTGGTTATAAAGAAGCCTCTTTTGAAATCAAAGGCCTAGGAGTTTATAAAGAATTAAGATATGAGACCGGAGTGCATCGTATTCAGCGTATTCCTGAAACTGAGAAAAATGGTCGGGTCCACACTTCAACTGCCTCGATTGCAATTCTACCGATTCGCAAGAAAAGTAATATTGAAATCAAGCCAGCAGATTTGATGATCGAAACTTCTCGCGCTGGTGGTAAGGGTGGGCAAAATGTGAACAAAGTGGAGACAGCCGTGCGCATTGTCCATAAACCCAGCGGTTTAGAGGTGCGTTGTACCGCGGAACGCAGCCAGTCGCGCAACAAAGAGAAAGCGATGGCGATTCTCTTGGCTAAATTAGAGCAACAGAAAGCAGAAAGTGATGCTATTCAGTTTGCTAAAGAAAGAAAGGATCAAATTGGTACCGCTGATCGTTCGGAAAAAATTCGCACCTACAATATTTTGCAGGATCGAGTGACGGATCACCGAGTCAAAAACTCTTGGTATAATATTGAGAAAATTTTACAAGGTGAAGGGATGGTCGAGGTGATTTCTTATGTCGGTGAGAATATTGGTAAACCAATAGATGGTAAAACCGACGAGGAAGACTAAATCGGCCTACCAGTTGCATTTTTGGACTTAATTTGATAAGCTAGTCGAACATATGGAAGAAATTAAAAAGGTAAATAATGCTCGAATTGATGAAATGTTTAAGGCAGGTGCTCATTTTGGTTACTCTAAAACCAGACGACATCCTAGCGTTTCTCAATACATTTTTGGGGTCAAGAATAAAGTGGAGATTGTCAATCTAGAAAAGACTGATGAGCTCTTGGAACAAGCGCTTAATTTTGTTGCTGGTTTAGCCAAAGAGGGCAAGCAGGTCTTGTTTGTCGGTGGCAAAAACGAAGCTCGAGGTTCTTTGAAAATGGCCGCGGAATCCGCCGGCATGCCTTTTGTGGATGGACGCTGGATCGGAGGAACTTTGACCAACTTTTCTGAAATCAAGAAGCGTTTAGCCAAATTAGATGATTTAACTAAACAAAAAGAAAGAGGGGAATTGTCAAAATATACCAAGAAAGAAAGATTGATGATTGATCGTGAGATTGCTAATCTTGATCGATTTTTCTCTGGTATTTCTTCTTTGAAAGATTTACCAAAAGCTTTGATTGTGATCGATTCCAAGAAAGAAATAATTGCCGTCACTGAAGCGCAAAAAATGAATATTCCTGTCTTAGCTTTGTGTGGTACTGATTGTGATATTAGTGATATCGATTATCCAATCGTCGCCAATGATTCAGCTGTCTCGAGTATTACCTTCTTTGCAAATGAGATTGCCAAGGCGTATAATAAAGCGAAAGTCTTAAAAGCTTAATTATGGTCATTACCACCGAACAAATAAAAGAGTTACGTGATACTACTGGTCTGTCGATTATGCAATGCAAGAAAGCTCTTGAAGAAACCGCCGGCGATATGGGCAAGGCAATAATTTTGCTACAGAAAAAAGGGGCAGGGATTGCGGCCAAGAAAGCCGATCGAAATCTGGGGGCGGGTAAAGTCGCTGCCTACGTCCACTCTACTGGTAATATTGCCAGCTTGGTGGAATTGCTCTGTGAGACCGATTTCGTCGCTAAAAACGAAGAATTTGGCGCTTTAGCCTATAATATCGCGATGCAAATTGCTGCAACTAATCCGCAATATCTGAAAATGGCTGATATTCCTGCCGAGGCTCGAGCTCAGGCCGAAGAAGTTTTTGCTAAAGAAGTAGAAGGTAAACCGGCCGATATGAAAGCCAAGATTTTGGAAGGCAAGATCAATGCGTATTTTAAAGATAAAGTATTACTCGAACAAGAATATATCAAAAATCCTGAGGTTACCATCAACGGTCTAATCGAGAGTTTCATTCAAAAATTTGGTGAACGCACTGAAATCGGTCGCTTCATCAGAATCGGTGTCGGTCAAAAATAATCTATGACTACTTTTGTAGTATTTATTGTCGCCTTAATATTGCTCATTGCTTTAGTAACCCTAAAAGGTCTTGAGCTCTCTTCTGGCAGGGTTTTTATCTTGACTAATCTTTTTTTGAAATGCGATAGTTGGTTTTTGAAAGTTTGGTCAAATCTCGTCTCAGGGTTTAAAAAAATTAATTGGTCAAATACCTGTTTGATTTTTCAAAGAATTTTCGTTAGTATCAGGAGGTTGATCGTCAGTATTAAAAGACGCTTCGATCACAAGCAGTCACACTTTTTCATCAAGCGAGATCATTCTTCATCCAAAAAAGGCGCCGTCTCATTTTTCCTAAAGGATGTTGCGGAGTATAAGAAGCAGTTAAGAGATGGGGGAAAATAAGGAAACTAATAATTAAAAAATCGCCAATAAGCGATTTTTTTGATGAGCCACCTCCCAGATTTGAACTGGGGGCATCCACTTTACAAAAGTGGCGCTCTACCAACTGAGCTAAGGTGGCTTAATTTTCCTGACCTAGAGATTATACACAATTTTATAAATAAATCTAGCAATAACTCCAGACACTTTGTGTAGCATTCGCAGGCTTACTTGTGGTATAATATTTTTTATTATGAATTGTATTAACTGTGAGAGGGAGGCCAAGACACGACATCAAATAAAATTTTGTTCAAATAAGTGCCAATTAAATTATCAGTATAAAATTTATATTAAATCCTGGAAATCGGGTAAGCAAGACGGCAATAAAGGTATTTTAACCAAGGGTATGTCGGGGCATATAAGGAAGTATTTAATTGAAAAATATGGAGAAGCTTGTTCTATTTGCGGTTGGGATGAAAGATATACGATAACAGGAAAAGTACCACTTGAAATAGATCATATCGATGGTAATTCAGATAACAATAATGAATCAAATCTAAGACTTATTTGTCCAAATTGTCATGCTCTAACACCTCATTTCCGAAATCTAAATAAGGGCAAAGGTAGAAAATGGAGAATAGAAATGATTAGAAGAAATAAATAGCCCGAGAGGCGGCTCAGTTTTTCGGACTAGTACTTGTCGCCTTGGTCGAAGTGGCAGTTAGCCAAGCGGGAAGGGTTTTGGTTAGTTTATCTTTATCAACAAAACCGTTATAGACTTTATCATTGATAACCAGGGTGGGCGCTGGACCTTTTAAGTCGTAAAGTGAGATCAAGGTCTTTAAAGCCGGATTGTCTAAATCATAATCAAAAGAGTAAATTCTTAAATTAGGATATTGTTCTCGCATGTAGGTCAGGACATAACCCTGCTGTTCACATTCAGGACAGTTGCCGGAATAAAAATATAAAATAAAGACCGGTTTGGTATTGCATTTCAAACTAATCTTTTTCATTAGTAAGTAATCTTTAATTTGAAGGAGGGTGTAATAAGTTTTTAGTCTAAGTAAATCACTGCTATTTTGATTTAAATTTTCTTCGGTGTAAGTGAGTTTCTGAGCAAAAGCATTCAATTCTTGAGAGAGGACAGTACCCGCTAAATCTTTACAAGTCGATTCAGCCAGTAAATCATATTGGGTTTCTGATGACATGATGTCGGTGGCAATCTTATTTTGAATATCGTTGATACTGTCGATTTTTTTATTATTGAAATAATTGCTTAAGATGATGGCGGTAATGAAAATAACCACAGTAATTAAAAAGGTGTAAAGATATTTTTTCCAATTCATGTTTTCCATTATGAAGACAGATTAACGCCAGTTAGTATTTTTCGATACTAGCACATTGTAGACTGATTTCGCAAGCCACACCGGAGCGATAAATGGGTAGAGGATCAAAAAATATACGAGCTCTGCTCTTAATTTAAATTTACCCTCAGATATTTTTCGTCCCAATAAAACCATCGTTAAGCCGATAATAAAGGTAGGAATGGCAACCATGGTTACAAGGCCGGTATCGATATAGAACCAATCAAAATTAAGATTGAAAGTTTTAAATAAAGAATTGAAATTTAAAGCTTGCCAATGACCAAACCATTCTTTTATCTTTATTCCGATTGCTAATAGAAATGAACCAGCTAGCCATAAAGTTGAAAGAGTAGAAATAATCATAACTGGTAGAACAAAGAAGCCTAGATTACCTTGAGTTTTATTAAAGAATAGGTGTTTATAATCGATTGTATTTTTCAAGAAACCATAAGTCCATCTGATGCGTTGAGTATATAGCTTGGAGAATTTATCAGGAGCAATAGTATAGACAAAGGCATCGTGAGCATTTTTTATCTTATAACCGTGAGTTTGCAAGCGCATCGCCATTTCCATGTCTTCAGTATTGTGGGCGTTACGATAAGGGCCTAAGTTTTGAAAAACTTTTTTTCGGAAAAAAGAAAAAGGTCCAGGTGTGACATATAAAGCATCCAAGAAAGAGAGCATCTTTCTTAAAAAAATTCCCCAGTCATATTCCACTTTTTGGACTTTCCTGAGAATATTATTTGGTTGAAAGATTTTAATTGCGGGCGTGACAGCCATAGTTTCTGGATTTGAAAAATAAGCCACAATATTTTTTAGCGCATCCTGATCGACAAACGAATCAGCATCCAAACAGCCAATGATATCACTTTTTGATTTAGCAATCGCTAGGTTTAAAGCCGTGTGCTTGCCACCATTTTCTTTTTTGATCAATTCGACTTGCGGATGATCTTTATATTTTTGAATTAAACTCCAAGTATTGTCGGTACTGCCATCGTCAACCACCATGATATTTAATTTGTCTTTTGGATAGTCCAAGTTCAATAAAGATTCGATTGTCCCAAAAACGCTTTCTTCTTCGTTGTAGCAGGGGACCACAATTGTGGCGGTTGGGAGTCTGGTCAGAGTATTTGATTTTTTGCTCCTCATTTCTTCTTTATTCTCCAGGAACGTCAAAAGCAAGAAAATCTCAAAAAAAAGCGAGATAAAAAGAAAGAAACAAACAATTAAGCTTGGTAATTCCAACATAATTCAAGCTTACCATTTTTTCGGGTTTTATGCTAGAATCTAGTTTATAAATATATGTCCAAAGAAATCATCATCAAAGATCAAAACGAGGCCAATTTATTAGCTAGTTTAGGGACGAGAACCGATATTAAAGCTGAGCGAGTTAAACGTTTATTAAAATTGCCTGATCTGACAAAAAAGGCTAATTCGCCAGTTAAATTTTTGTTTGATCAAATTCTCACCTTGCCAAGATTTAAAGATTTTGATTTAGTGGATTTCCCACGTATTGTGACGGTCGCAGAGAATTTTGATTTATTGAATACTCCCAAGGATCATGTGAGCCGAAGAGAGACCGATACTTATTATGTTGATGATAGCCACGTCTTGCGCACACAGATGACGGTGATGTGGTCGTACTATTTGAAAGATAAAGAGATTTTAAAAAAGTTGGAGACTGAAGGAGTGATCAAGGCGTTGTCAAAAGGAATTGTTTTTCGTAAAGATGAAATCGACCGTCATCATTTTCCCGCTTTTCATCAGATTGATGGTTTATATATTTGCAAAAAATCACAAAAGATTATCACCCTCGACGATTTGAAAGAAGTGCAGATTGATATGGCTCAAGGGGTCTTGGGTAAAGAAATCGAATATAAATTTTTGGAAGATGCCTTTCCTTTTACGACCCCATCTTTGGAAATGGATGTGATGTTTAATGGTGATTGGATGGAGGTAAATGGTGCTGGTTTGGTCCACCCTCAAGTGTTGAAAAATTTTGGTTTGGATCCGGAAGTTTATAATGGCTGGGCTTTTGGTTTTGGCGACCGCTTGGCGATGATTAAAATGGAGATTCCCGATATTCGTATTTTGTGGTCAGAAGATCCACGTATCACCTCGCAGTTTAAAGACATCAACAGTAAATTTAAAGCTGTCAGTAAATACCCAGAAACCTTCCGTGACATTTCCTTTGTGATTGATAAAAATATAAATCTCAATAATTATTATGAAATCGTGCGCGATTTCGCCGAGAACTTGATTGAAGAAGTAAAACTAATTGACGAATACGAATCAGAAGAAAAATTCGGAGCTGGCAAGAAATCTTACACATTTAGAATCGTGTATCGTTCCCACGAACGCACTTTGACCAACGACGAAGTCAATAAAATCCAAGATCAAATTATTGCTAAAACCAAGGGTGATTTACAGGCGGTGGTGAGATAAATTTTCACTTCCTTTCCCTTAAAAAATTTGCTATAATACTGGCTAAATGGCTAAAGAAAAAGAAGCTAAATATGGGGCGGATCAGATTACTGTGCTCGAAGGTTTGGAGCCAGTGCGACGACGTCCTGGTATGTATATTGGTACAACCGGCCCAGACGGCTTGCATCATTTGATTACCGAAATTTTCGACAACTCTCGCGATGAAGCGATGGGTGGTTATGCTAATGATATTGAAGTCGTTCTTTTGCCGGGCAACCGAATCAGAATTACTGATAATGGCCGAGGTATCCCAGTGGATGTGCACAAGCAGACTAAAGTTTCAGCCCTAGAAACTATCATGACCGTTTTGCACGCCGGAGGAAAATTCGGTGGTGATGAGGGAAGTGGCTACAAAGTTTCTGGCGGTTTGCACGGGGTGGGTGCGTCGGTGGTAAATGCTCTGTCTATTTATATGAAAGTCACTGTCCACAAAGACGGTGGTGTTTATATGCAGGAATATTCCAAAGGCAAGCGAAAAGCACAAGTCAAAAAAATTGGCAGTACAAAATTTCACGGCACCATTGTTATGTTTGAACCTGATGCTGAAATATTTAAAGAAGGAACAGCTTTTGATCCAAACAAAGTCATTGCCCACATGCGACAGCAGGCCTATTTGGTAAAAGGTCTAAAAATTTCTGTTATTGACGCGCGAGAAGTGAAAGAAAAATTTGATGAAAGTGACGTCTTTTATTTCCGTGATCTTGGACTTGAAGCTTTGTCTCAATCCTTTTATTTCGAGGGCGGTTTATATTCCTTAATTAGATTTTACAATCAGTTCCAAAAACCGATTCATAAAAATATTTTTTATATTGAAAAGAAAACTGATCAAGTGGAATCAGTGGAAGTCGCGATGCAATATGTGGACGATATTTCGGCGCGCATCAGTGCTTTCGCCAACAATATTTCGACACCAGAAGGTGGAACACATTTGACTGGTTTTAAGGCAGCTTTGACTCGATCATTAAATGCGTATGGACGCAAAAATGGAATTATAAAAGACAGTGAGGATAATTTTACTGGTGACGATGTGCTCGAGGGATTGACGGCGGTGATTTCTGTTAAATTACGTGAGATTCAATTTGAAGGTCAGACCAAGGCGAAACTTGGAAGTGTGGAGGCGCGCGCAGCGGTGGAAGATGTTTTCGGCACTGCTTTTGAAGCTTTCTTAGAAGAAAATCCAGAAGACGCCAGGGCGATAGTTCAAAAGGTAATTTTGGCCCTGAAGGCCCGTAAAGCGGCCAAGGCGGCAAAAGACTCTGTATTACGAAAAGGAGCACTTGAGGGTATGACCTTGCCAGGAAAGCTCGCAGATTGTCAGACCAATGATGCTTCGGAATCTGAACTATTCATTGTAGAGGGAGATTCGGCCGGTGGTACGGCCAAGACTGGGCGTGATCGTCGCACTCAAGCCATCTTACCTTTGCGCGGAAAAATTCTGAACATTGAACGAGCGCGACTAGATAGAATGCTTGGCTCCGAACAAATTAAAAATCTAGTTTTGGCACTTGGTACAGCCATTGGTGATACGTTCAATCTAGAAAAATTACGTTATCACAAAGTAATTATCGCGACCGATGCCGACGTGGATGGAGCGCACATTCGCACCCTACTTTTGACTTTATTCTACCGATATTTCCGACCGTTAATTGATGGGGGATTTATTTACATCGCTCAACCACCTTTGTATAAAATTAAAAAAGGAAAGGAGATCACTTATGTCTATTCTGAAGAGGAAAAGACTAAAGTATTTGGTAAAGATATGCCAGCCGAAGAAGTTGAAATTATTTCTGAAGAAGCTGAGACGAAGGAGGATGAAAAAATTGAAAAATCTAACAAAATACACGTTCAACGTTACAAAGGTCTTGGAGAAATGAACGCTGAAGAATTGTGGGAAACGACCATGGACCCAGAAGCTCGAGTCCTTAAACAAGTAAATATTGATGACGCCGCCGAAGCTGATAAAATCTTTGATATGCTCATGGGAACTGATGTGCCAGCTCGAAAATCTTTCATTCAAAGCAACGCCAAGATGGCAAATCTGGATATTTAGGGTATAATGATACTTGTAAGACAAGTAGATGCGTTATTTTTCCAAATATAATCCAAAATCTTTTTTTGTTGTTGGTCTAATTATTTTTGCGTTAAGCTTTTTTCTATCAAGTAGTATTTTTGCTGAAGGTCCGGGTTGTACTGACCCTTTGGCAATCAATTACAATGCCACTTCGACTATCGAAAACGGTACCTGTACCTATCCGACTTTAACTGTTTCGACCTTAGGATCGCAATTACCGTCATTTGAAACTCCGATGAATCTTGATTTAGGAGGAGCTTTTACTTTTCAAACAGATGAAGGGTCGGTTGTTGTTAATGAAATAACCATCAAGCAGGTTGGATCATTTCCAATTGAATCAATAGGTGATGTAGAACTCATTTATGCCGAAAGCTCTGGTGGTGTTTGTGAAGACGTTGCGCCTAGTGGATCCAGTTTGGGAGGCGGAAATTTCGAAGAGGGTAATATTGTGACGATAAATAATGGTGAACCGATGACCGTTAGCACCATTAAAGTCTGTCTTTATGTTGTCTATAATACTTTACCCGACTCGACCGAAGATTTGCTTGGTTATTCAATTGATTTTGAAATTTCAACAGCCGAAGATATTGTTTTGTCGGCCGCTTCAGCCAACATTGAGATGAACGCACCGCTTAATATATCCGGTGTCAGTATTTTAACTGATGGATCCATTACTACTTCATTACTATCATTAAAAATGGCTGATGAGACCAAAGACCCAACCGTTTTTTATTTGAAAGATGATTCAATTTGGAAAAAAGCGGGTACTGGTACATCTACCCGTCTTACTAATTCGAATCTAATTGTTCAAGCTTTGGATTTTGAGAGATTAACTCGCTCGATTGGTGAAGGAATTGTGAGGATGTCGCTAACTATGTCTAATGTGGCGACTGGCACACCAGCTAGTTATCTAAATTTTGCTAAAACTTATACTACAACCGCCAGCACCCGCTCTAATATTTCAGGCTCATCAGTTACCTCGGTTCACACTGAAATTCTGCCAGTAATTATTTTGTCTGGAACGGCTAGTACGACAATTACTGTTGGTGATTCATACACTGATGCCGGAGCAACCGCGGTTGATGCTCTTGGTGTAAATATCACAAGTCTGATTGTGACTGGTGGTTTACCAATTAGTACGGTCGCGACTGGCACTCATCAAGTTACTTACAATGTCACCGATGCTTATGGTAACTCCGCCACTCCAAAGACTCGAACCGTCACCGTTATCGCTTCTGAAACTGTACCCGACGCTCCAACTATCGGCACCGCTACTGCTGGTAATGCTACTTCAACCATCACTTACACCGCACCAGGTAATGATGGCGGTTCTGCTATACTTTATTATACAGTCACTTCTTCTAGTACTGGAGCAGTTATTTCAGCTACAACTACTTCTTCCACAACAGCTACATTAACTGGCCTAACAAACGGCACCGCCTATACATTTAGTGTAAAAGCGACCAATGCCATCGGTACTAGTGCTTCATCTTCAGCTTCAAATCCTGTTACTCCTGCAACAGTTCCCGGAGCTCCAACAATCGGTACCGCGACTGCTGGTAACGCTACATCAACTGTCACTTACACAGCTCCAGTTTCTAATGGAGGCTCACCTATACTGTATTATACAGTTACTTCAAATCCCGGAAGTATTTCTGCGTCGACTACCAGTTCAACAACTGCAACTGTGACTGGTTTAACCAACGACACCGCTTATACCTTTACTGTTACCGCAACAAATGCCGCCGGAATCTCTACCTCATCTTCGGCTTCAAACTCTGTTACTCCAACCGCTCCAGCAACTTTCATGGTGGCCACTTGCCCAGGTACTGAAACAAATGATGGAGATTATAAAGTATGTAAATTTACAAGCTCAGGAACATTTACTGTTACCACATTAGGTGATGGCCTGGTAGATGTATTAGTTGTCGGTGGTGGCGGTGGTGGAGGTGGATATAATTACGCAGGTGGTTCAGGTGGTGGTGGTGGTGGTGGATACACGTCTACTACAAGTCTATCAATTTCTCTGGCGGCTCATAGTGTCACCGTCGGTGCAGGGGGAAGTGCTGGATCAAATGGAGCCCATGGAAACTCGGGCGGTGCTTCTTCTTTCGGAAGTTACATTTCTGTCTTAGGTGGAGGTGGTGGTGGGCGTAGTCCATTAGTAGCTGAGCAAGCTCCGTCTGGTGGTTCAGGTGGAGGGGGTGGTGGAAAAAGTGGATCAAAAACATCAACAGGTGGTGCTGGTACGTCTGGTCAGGGTTATGCTGGTGGTACAGGAAAAGGATCCGTTAACAGTGGAGATGGTGGTGGTGGAGGAGGAGCTGGCGGTGCTGGGCATTATCAAGCTGGTTATGCCAATGTAGATGGAGGAGCTGGTAAGGCTAATAGTATCACTGGTACTTCACTTTATTACGCTGGTGGAGGGGGAGGAGGAGGTGTGTATATCGCCGGAGGATTAGGCGGTTCAAGTGTTGGCGGACGCGGTTCAGGGCGTATGGAAGATTTGAACTCTTCAACTCCAACCGCTAATCGTGGAGGTGGAGGTGGAGGTGGAGCGCAGGACGATAGTCCTGCCGTTTGGAGACCCCCATCATCAGGTGCTGATGGAGTCGTTATTATTCGGTATAAATACAAATAAAAATATAAATCAAAAAACCGAGATTAGTCTCGGTTTTTTGATTTGTTATTTGAGATATCTTTACTTCTTCTCCACAAACGACAAGCCCATTTTTTGATTTTTGACTTCTAAGAGGATGATCTTGAAAGTATAGCTTTTACCAAGTTCTAATTTTTCCTTCATATTCGCTTCAGAAGTAAATTCAGAAATATGAATTAAACCGGAGATTCCTTCCTCAATTGAGGCAAGAGCACCGTGCTTATTGAATTTAATAACCACACCCTTAACTTCATCACCTTTTTTATATTTCTTCTCAGCTTCTACCCAAGGATTCTCTTTCAAGGCTTTGATGGAGAGAGAAATCTTGCCATCTTTAACTTCAATTACTTTGACATTAATTTTCTCACCGACTTTGTATAGGGCGCGTGGATTTTCTACCAAAGTCCAATCGATCTCAGAAATGTGGACCAAGCCCTCAAGGCCATCTTCGATTCGCACAAAGATACCAAAGTCCACTAGACCAGTAACTTCAGCTTCAAAGATGTCACCAACTTTGTGTTTATCCACCATTTTCTGCTTGCTTTTCTTTTCAATATTTTTCTCAGAGAAAATAAGTTTACCTTCTTTTGGTAGGGCAGTAATGATCGCGACAGAAATCTTTTGACCAACTAATTTTTTTAGTTCATCTAAAATCTTGTCTTTATCACCATCGTTTACGCGGGGATAATGCTCGGTTTTTAATTGAGAAGCAGGAAGGAAACCCTTGATCCCTTGCCAATTAATAATCAAACCACCTTTGTTAGCTTCTTCAACTGGCAATTCCAAAATAGTTTTGTTTTTAATCGCCACTTCGGCTTCGTCCCAAATCAAGGCTGTACGAGCTTCTTTTAGAGAAAGTTCAATATAACCATCGGCGTTGCCAGCATCAACCACCTTGGCCGATACCTTATCGCCAATATTTACTTTCTTGATAATGTCGCGGGCATTGATAAATTCCTTACCAAAAATAATACCAGTACCATATGGTGTAAGATTAATGTAAACCGCGGATTTTTCCACGCCAATCACATCACCCTCGACAACATCACCGACGCTCGGTGGGGTGGCACTAGTATCCACAATTTTAGTCATTAAACTGTCCTGTTTTAGTTTCAGGGCCTTTTCTTCAGCTGTGCTATCGTCAATTACTACTTTTGCTTTTTTTGCCATATTTTTTATTAAAAATTCCGCCTATGGCGGATGTTTCGCCAAAAAGGTCTAAAGCCAAACCGCCAGCCCTAGGGTTATCTTTTTGAATTACTAAATAACCCCATCATTATACACGTCTTTGATTAGAAATCAAGGGTGATTAAGTAAATGTCTTTTATAGCTGTTTTTTCTAAGGTGATTACAGTCGAAGCACCTTCAATTTTTATTTTCCTATTTTCAGTTGTTGGTGTCGCCGTATTGGAATTGGAGAAGGGTACTTTCACAATTTGCACGGTTATCTCGCCAGTAGTTTTTGGTAGATTAGAGATTTTAAGAGAAATATTTCCACCTTTTTCCGAGCCTAAAAGGATTCCACCTTTGCGATTTTGAAGATCAAATGTGACGAGTGAGGGGAAGTTGATATTATCGGTGGTAGTAATTATTTTTCCACTTAGCTGTGAGTAGCCCTTGAAAGCATACCAGATTGATTTGGCCTGACCTTGACCATTAATCAGGTTGTCGAGACGGCCGTTTAGACAACCAGAAGTACCGTCAGGATCATTCCAACACGCTTTCGCCGAAGCATCGATCTGTGCTTTTTCTAGGTTCTTAAAGTAGCGAATCATCAAGACGGGGTTAGAAGGGTCATTCGATGGGCCGTATTCTTGAATCTGAATTTTAGGATTTAAATTTTTGGTGGCTAGATAGGTTTTGATTTCTGCTACATGCGTTGGAATTTCTTCTGGGGTACTGGAATCGAGTTCGTGCCAAGTCAAAATATCTGGCATGACATTGTTTGCGGCTGAAAAATCAATAAAACCTTTCAATAATTGGGAATCGTAACCACTAAAACTTGGTCCAGCAATTTTGAAAGTCGGCGCTTCTTTTCGAATGGTCAAAAAAGCTCGACGCCAAGTTTCAGTTAAATTATTTTGAATTTCAGCATTGCTCCAACCGACACTTTTACCGTGTCGCACCCAAATCGAAGTTGGTTCATTAAAGATGTCCACTTCGAGCGCTCGATTACCAATTTTTTCTTCAATTTCACGCACAATTGTGCCAATATATGTCTCCCATTTGGTCCAATTGTCATTTTCACCCGGCCAAAAACCCTTGGTCCAGCCAGTCGTTGGTTCTAGGTCCGATAGAATCACTTGTGGTCTCATTCCCGCTGAGTTTATTCTTTGGGCGATTGGCATACTCTTAAACCACCACAGTGGCCCGCGAACATATTCTGGTTTTAAACCTTCTAATAATGTACGATTTGGTGATGTGGCATCAAAGCCAAAAGTGAAACCCAAGCCGACACCCGTCAAATTAGTTTCAGTTTTATTTAAATCAATCAGGATTTGATCACCGCTGATTACTACTGGCTTAGTGCTCGTGGCTGGATCTGGCAGAATGTTAGGAATTGTGATTCCGGTAATAAGATGATTACGTTTTGCTAAACGCCAGCCAATAAAGACGATGAGAGCAATAACTATTAATAAAATTAAAATTTTTAACATCATTTTCATACTTTTATTGTATCAGACTGGTTTTATTAGGCAAATTTTAGGTTGTTTTTTACCCTCAGATTTGCTATAATTAAGGAGTTATGATTATCACTTATCAAGGAGTGGAATTTTTTAAAGTGCAGTTTGGGGATACTATCCTAGCCTTTAATCCGATTTCCAAAGAGTCAAAATTTAAACCAACTCGTTTTTTCTCTGATGTCGCTTTGGTCACGTCCAACAATCCTGATTTTAATGGCGTCGAAAACTTGTCTTATAACGGCAAGGATCCACTCGTAATTTCCGGTCCTGGTGAATATGAAACTAAGGGAGTCTTTATCAAAGGCTTTGCTTCCAAGACAAACTATGGTGGCAAAGAAAAAATTAACACTGTTTATACCGTTGTCTTGGAAGGTATGACTTTGTGTTTTTTGGGGGCGACGGCCGATGAAAAATTAAGCCCGGAGTTTATGGAATCAATTGAAGACATTGATATTCTCTTTGTGCCGATTGGTGGTGAAGGGGTGTTGGATGCTAGTCATGCCAACAAACTAGCCGTGACTTTGGAACCGAAAATTATTATCCCGATGCATTATGGTGATGTCGGGGCAGATAACGCTTTGAAAAAGTTTTTGAAAGAAGCTGGGGAAGACAATGTCAAACCGGTTGATAAATTGACCTTAAAAAAGAAAGATTTAGAAGGTAAGGAAGGTGATATCGTAGTTTTGGAACAAGCTAATTAAAATTAAAATGAGTATTTTAGAAAAAATTAGACAAAAAGATGATCGACAGAAAAAGATTTTTTCTTTTGTTTCGGCTTTAGTTTTAACTTTGGTAATTTTGGTCGGTTGGTTATCTTTATCCAATAAATCAGAAAGTAATTTAGTTATAGAAAAACAGGAAAATAAGTTAAGTTCGGTTAGTCCAATGCAGATGATCAGAGACGAATTCTCCAAAGCTTTTGCTAATTTTAATCAATCGGTAGAAATTGTGAGTACTACGACCGAAGAAATAAATCAATAAGATGGCCAAAGAAGAAATTAAAAAAGAAAAGGTAGTTGAAAGAGGTATTTCTGCTAGAAATATTACTGTTGAGATGAAGGAGTCGTATTTGGATTATGCCATGTCGGTTATTACCTCGCGTGCTTTGCCCGATGTGCGTGACGGTTTAAAACCAGTGCATCGTCGAATCTTGTATGCCATGCATGAGATGGGTTTAACTTCTGGTGCTAAAACTCGAAAGTCTGCGGCCGTGGTTGGAGAGGTGCTTGGTAATTATCACCCACACGGTGACGCTTCGGTTTATGAAGCGATGGTGAAAATGGCGCAAGATTTTTCTCACCGTTATCCTTTAATCGTGGGACAAGGAAACTTTGGAAACATTGATGGAGACTCGGCAGCGGCCATGCGTTATACCGAAGCCAAAATGTCGAAAGTTGCGGGTGAGCTTTTAAAAGATTTAGAAAAAGAAACTGTTGAGTGGCGACCAAACTATGACAATACTAGACAAGAACCTGATGTCTTACCGGCCGCTTTACCAAACTTACTTTTGAATGGAACCTTGGGAATCGCTGTGGGTATGGCCACAAACATCCCACCTCACAATTTGAAAGAAGTTGTTGAGGCGACAGTCCATCTAATAGATAATTCTGAAGCAACAACGGAAGATTTACTGGGCTTTATTAAGGGGCCGGATTTTCCTACTGGTGGCGTGGCTTATAATCAAACTGATATCAATCATGCTTATGCCACCGGTCGTGGCGGTGTTGTAGTTCGCGGTGTGGCCGAGATTGTTGAAGATAAAAAGGGAGCTTATCAGATCATCATTACTTCGATTCCGTACCGCGTGAACAAAGCGGAATTGATCATTGCGATTGCTGATTTGGTGCGCGAAAAAAAGGTGGAAGGTATTCGTGGTTTACGTGATGAATCAGCCAAAGATTTGCGAATCGTAATTGATTTAAAAAACGGCGCTCAACCACAGAAAGTTTTAAACTTTATTTATAAACACACTCAACTCGAAGAAGCTTTTCATTACAACTTGGTCGCCTTGGTTAAAGGTGTGCCACAAACCTTGTCTCTGAAATCATTTTTGGATGAATTTATTGACCACCGAAAAATCGTTGTTAAGAGACGCACGGAATTTGATTTGAAAAAAGCCGAGGCTCGCGAGCATATCTTGCTGGGCTTGAAAAAAGCCCTTGATCATATTGATGAAATCATCAAGATAATCAAAAAGAGTAAGGATATAGAAGATTCTAAAAAGAATTTGATTAAAGCTTTCAAATTTTCGGAAATTCAAGCCCAGACGATTGTGGATATGAAGATCGGTCGCTTGTCTGGTTTGGAGAGACAGAAAATTGAAGATGAGTTGAAAGAAGTGCAGTCTTTAATCAAGAATCTAAAAGAAATTTTGGCCAGCGCCAAGAAAATTCTTGGTATTGTGAAGAGTGAATTGCAAGAGACGGCTTTGAAGTATGCCGATGAGCGGAAAACCAAAATTGTGAAGTCGGGAGTCGGCTCGATGTCGGATGAAGATTTAATTGCTGATGAAGAGAATGTGCTCGTGCTCACGACTGGTGGCTATATTAAGAGAACTAATCCCGATGAGTATAGAAAGCAAAAAAGAGGGGGAGTTGGCGTGGTAGATTTAGATACTAAAGACGAGGATTTTGTGGTTAATTTTTTGACCGCTACCACCCACAATGACATTCTATTCTTCAGTGATAAAGGTAAGGCCTATCAAATCAAAATGCATGAATTACCAGAGGGCAGGAGAGCCACAAAAGGTAAAGCTTTGGTGAATTATCTATCAATTTCTAATGAGGAAAAAGTCACTTCTGTTTTAGCCATGCCTAAAGAGCTAAAGAATTCAAAATTAGCTTTGATGATGGTGACGAAACAGGGTGTGGCGAAAAAAGTGGATGCTGCTGCCTTTCATGATGTCCGACGCAGTGGTCTGATCGCGATCAGTTTGCATGATGGCGATGAATTAACCTCCGTGCAGTTTGTCGCACCAAACGATGAGATGATTTTAGCTACTGCGAAAGGTCAATCTATCAGATTTAAAGAAAAAGATATTCGCGAAATGGGTCGTGGGGCAGCCGGCGTGCGGGCAGTGAAAATGTCTAAAGATGATCACGTGGTCAGTACCGATGTGATTAAAAAAGATATGCCAAATCCTACTTTCTTTGTCATTAGCTCCAACGGTTACGGTAAAAAAACTGCCCTAAAAGAATATAAAGTTCAAAATCGCGGTGGTTCGGGTATTAAGACTATGAAGGTTACTCCAAAAACCGGTAAAATTATCTCAGCCAAAGTTTTGACGGATGCTCAAGAAGAAATTGCGGCTATTTCTCAAAAAAGTCAGGTCATTCGCGTGGCAACTAAAGAGATTCCTACTCTGGGACGACAAACTCAAGGCGTCCGTATTATGAAACTTCGAGAAGGGGATAATTTGGCTTCGGTGACTTGTTTGTAGTAAACTAGCCTTATTTTATAAGGTTTTTTAAATATATCTAAATTTACCTTGACTTCTTATCTATTTGGGTGTATAATAGCAAATAGATTGGGGTGTTTGAAAATTAGTACATGTGGCGATGCCACGGAGGATTAAGTCATGACAAGACTGATGTTTTGGTCCTTGGTAACCTTGCTGGGAGGCGGGATGCTCGTCCTTGGTTTTATCAAAAAGAAAAACTGGCGGGCCCTTATGCTTTTCGGAGCCTTGTTTTTTATGGTGGGCGTACAGGTAATAGAATTTTACCTCGAGCCCAAAGTATCACCAGTGAAGAATCAAGTTCAAATCGAGGCAGAAGATGGTTTTTTTGGCCTCGGCTATCTTCCGGTGGTGAGTAACAGCTACTGCAAGTATAGTGGCGCGCATATGATCACCGTTGTGAATACCAACGATCCTGCTTTCCGAGCAGACTGTGTTGTTCGGGAAGAAGCAGAACATGATTCGATCGTGTATCTGGCTAATGGAGAAGCGGTGGCTTATGTCGGTTTCCGACTTCTCGGTTCCGAGAGCAACAAGGTTTACTTCGTGTTGCGCGATGCCTATCGTCTGTACCCACTCAAGTGACACACCTGTTCCTCTCGAGCCCTGCCTAGCATTTCGGTGCGAAGCGGGGCTTTTTTTATTGTAATTTTCTTAAACTGCCCCGTCTTTAGGAAATGAGGTCGGGAGGTGATTTTGAAAGTCTGTTGTGGTATAATAATCCCATGTTCTCTGATCCGGAAAATAATATTCGACAACTATCTTTAGTCGATGGTATGCATGTGGCTGATTTTGGTTCGGGCTCAGGTTTTTATAGTCTAGCAATTGCCAAAGCCGTCGCTCCAACTGGGCGAGTTTTTGCTGTCGATATTCAAAAAGATTTATTGCAAAAGTTGAAAAACGGTGCGAAGCAAAGTCATTTAAATAACGTTGATATTATCTGGGGTGATTTAGAGCATTTAGGTGGCACAAAACTGCGAGAAAATTCGATGGACGCCGTGGTGGTCGCTAATCTCTTTTTTCAGATTCAAAATAAAGACGGATTATGTTTAGAGATTAAGCGAGTTTTGAAACCAAAAGCCCGCGTCTTGGTAGTTGATTGGTCTGCATCTTTTGGTGGTATTGGTCCTCAAGAAAATGATGTCGTGCCAAAAATCAACATGACGACCTTGTTTCATGATCATGGTTTTACTTTGGATCGCGAAATCGCCGCCGGCGCCGAGCATTATGGTTTGGTTTTTAGAAAAAATTAATTTTAAATAAATGAAGAATACTAAATTATTTCAATACGTCTTAATCGGTGTTTTCGTTTTCTTTATTATTATCGGGGCGATCATGTTTGCTACTTATCGTTCTACTAGTCAGTCCACAGCCGATATCAATATTTCTGTTTGGGGAACTTTGTCAGCAGATAATTTTGAATCTTTCGTTAATCGTTATTTTAATGATACAGAAATTAAATCTCAAGTTGAATATAAAGAAGTTGAGATTGCTGATTTTGATAAAGAATTAGTTGAAGCTCTCGCCAGTGGTGTTGGTCCAGACGCCGTCATCTTGCCAGAAGATTTAATTGTGAGATATCGTAATAAAGTTTATCCAATCCCATACACTACTTTACCTGAACTTACTTTTAAACAAACCTATATTCAAGAGGGGGAGCTTTATTTGAATAATCAAGGTATTATCGCTTTACCATTTAGTCTTGATCCGTTAGTAATGTATTGGAATCGTGACATTTTTAACAATATTGGTGTGACTAAACCACCAGTCAGCTGGACCGAAATTTCATCATTGATTCCTAAAATTACTCAAAAAGATTCAGCTCAGAATATTTCTCGCAGCACCGTCGCGCTCGGAGAGTTTAGAAATATAAATAATGCCAAGGAAATACTGAGTGCTTTGATTATGCAAGCTGGTAATCCGATCGTTTCTTTAAATTTAGGCGACGATTCGTTGACTAGTGTTTTAGATAGTGATCTTAATCTTTCGAGTTTGCCCACCTCGGCCGCTTTGCAGTTTTATACCAATTTTTCTAATCCAGTGAAAAAAGAATATACCTGGAATCGCGCCCTGCCTTCTTCGCTCGATGCTTTTGCCAATGGTGATTTAGCCATATATTTTGGTTTTTCTTCAGAATATGTGAAAATTAAAAATAAAAATCCTAATTTAAATTTTGATGTAGCCTTATTACCACAAGCTCAAGGCGCAAAGACTTACAGTACTTTTGGTAACATGTTAGGCTTGGCGATAATGAAGAATTCCGCCAATCCGGCTGGTACCTACTCTATTATTTCGGCTTTGGCTAGTGCTCAAGCGGTACCATTTTGGCAAGATTTGTTTAATGTCCCTTCCGCTCGGCGAGATGTTTTGAGTCAAAATGAAAAAAACGCGGTTAAAACTATTTTCAATAAATCAGCCATCATGAGTCGTGGTTGGCTTGATCCCGACGGCATCAAAACCGGCACCATCTTTCAAGAGATGGTCGAATCATACACCACCGGTCGCAGCACTCTCGATGAAGCCGTCATCACCGCCTCGGCCCGTTTAGATAGTTTGTTAAATAATAAATAAAATGAAATCATTTTTTATAACTTTTTTAGTTTTAGTAATGCCGCTTACTGTTTTGGGAGCGACAGGCCTTGTCACTTGTGATGGGTCAGATTGCGATATCGATGCTTTCATCAAAATGATCAACAATATCATTAACTGGATTATTGGAATTTCGATTACAATCTTTGCGATTTCTTTGATCTGGGGTGGTTTTCTCTATATGACCTCGGGGGAAAATACTGGTAATAAAGAAAAAGCCAAAACTATCATCTGGTCAACCCTGAAAGGGTTTGTTATAATATTAGTTGCTTGGGTAATTGTTTACACAATATTAAATACTCTAGTTAAAGATCCAGGCTCCAACACAATATTTAAATTCCTGGAGGAATAAAAATCAATATTTTATGAAAACATTTTTCAAAAAACGCCTAATAATAAATCTACTTTCTTTTGTCATTCTCTTTTTACCAATGTTTCTATTTGCGGCCGAGACGATACATAACCCCTTAAAATCAAACGATGTCAACGCTATTCTTGGAGATATTATGAAACTTGTGGCTACGGCTGGAGCAATTGTGGTCGTGTTTTTCATAATTTATTCTGGTTATAAATTCGTCACCGCGCGCGGTAATGAAAGCGAGGTGACAAAAGCCAAGGATATCTTCTGGGCTACAATTATTGGTGGGGCGATTTTATTAGGAGCTGATGTGATTGCCACCGTGGTAATCAACACGGTTAGAACTACCACGGGAGCTCAATAATTTTTAATTAATAAAATAAAATGAATACACCGGATAATTTCAAAGAGCTAGTCCAAGATACTTTCATTGAGGGTATTTTAAATCCAATCGTGCCTTTTTTGATTGGTTTGGCGGTCGTTATGTTTATTTACGGAGTCTTACTCTTCATGTTTAATGACGGTGGGGAAAAGAGGGAAGAGGGTAAACAATATATGATCTGGGGCATTGTCGGTATCTTTGTCATGGTTTCAGTTTGGGGTTTGGTAGCGATTTTGACCGGTACTTTTCAATTAAACAATAGCGTACCGACAATCCAAATGAACGTACCGAATCTATAGGGGTAGTTGCCACTTTTTTATAATAAGTTATAATTACACAGTAAATAAAAGGTCGGATAATAAAATTTTACCAATAAAAATAATTTCGTGAAAAAAATAGCAAGTTTAATCTCAGCCATAGTTTTGCTTCTCCCAATGATTGGATCAGCCGCGGTGAACTCAACTTATTTTACCGATGTGATCAAGGAAGGATCAAAGGTGTTGAATGATCTGGTGATTTTCTTGGTTGCCTTGGCTGTCGTCTGGTTTATTTGGAATGTGATTCGTTACACCCTAGCCGATGATGAGGAAAAAAAAGGAGCAGCTAAAATGCAGATGGTTTGGGGTATTATCGCTATTGCGGTCATTGTTTCGGTCTGGGGCTTGGTAGCTATCTTAAGAAATATGTTTGGGGTTGATAATAATAGTGCTATTCCCACCAGAGAGATAAATAGTATGATTCCTCAGGTTCGATAATGTTTATTAATTTATTAGTTTTAATTAAAAAAAATATGAAGAAGTTTGTGAAAGTTATTGCCGGTTCCGCTTGGGCTCTGCCATTTGTGGCTTTAGCTCAAGAAGCTAACGCTAGTTATATTAGTTCGCTTATTGATAGTGCCAAGACTGTCTTGGACCAATTGGTGGTCTTTTTAATTGCTTTAGCTGTCGTTTGGTTCATTTGGAACGTCATTCGCTATACTATGTCCTCTGATGAAGAGAAGAAAGGTGCGGCAAAGGGTCAGATGATTTGGGGTATTATCGCTATTGCGGTTATTGTCTCAGTTTGGGGTTTGGTCGCCATCTTACAAAGCCTATTCGGAGTTGGTAATACCAGCGCTGGTGATGTCGGTGGTCTTTTGCCTCAATAATTATGAATTCCTCATCATCAATCGGAGATTATAACACCCTTTTGATTAGTATTTTAGAGAATATTGGTAATCCTCTTGTTACCCTAATGTTGGGTGTGGCGGTGGTTTACTTTCTCTACGGAGTATTCGTCTTCGTCCGTAATGCCGAAAGTCCGGAAAAAAGGAAGGAGGGTGGAATGCATATACTTTTTGGAGCTCTGGGTCTATTCATTATGATCTCGGCCTATGGAATTATAAATTTGATTTTGGGCACGATGGGGAAATAGAAATAAGTTAAAATAAAAACACCTAGTAAATTTACTAGGTGTTTTTATTTTGTTTGGTGCGCGGGAGAGGACTTGAACCTCCATGGGTCACCCCGCTTGCTCCTAAGGCAAGTGCGTCTACCATTTCGCCACCCGCGCATACTTATTCATATGTCATCACGGATAATTTCTCGCCGTCGCTCGAAATTATGTCCGCCCAGTAGGGATCGAACCTACGACCTTATCCTTAAGAGGGATCTGCTCTACCAGCTGAGCTATGGGCGGATGAGCTTTAAAAATAACAGAAAAAAGGAATAAAATCAATAGCGTTCTTTTTGTTGCAAATGGTTATCTGAGTGATATAATTAAAATAATATCAAAAGCAAAGTCGAAATTACTCGTTTTTATAAATAATTTATTAATCAAAATATTATGAGTGAAGGAATGCCATCGTCACCAACACCTGATTCAGAGGATGAATTACAGCCTGCCAGTCTGGCAGAAATCAGAGAGCTTGCGAGGGAGGCTGAAAGCAGATCGATTGGTAAAAACAGAAGAAGAACGTCTGTTGAGGAACCTGAAGAAGAAGAACCCACTCCAGTTGCTCCACCGATCACTGAACCAGTTGCTGAGGCTTCACCTGCTGCCCCAGAGACTGTTCCTGCTGCTCCGGTTACCCCCGGAACCAATTCCAGTTCCTCCCCCCACCCCTGAACCGACTCCTGAAAGTGTTCCAGAACCCAAAAAGTTAGCAAGACTACCAAAACAAGAAGCGCCAAAACCTAAGGGGCGTGTTATGGCCGATCCAGACGTCGTCGGTCGTGATCCATTGGTTGCTAAAGGTATTAGGGATTTTAGTAAGACAGGAAAAGATGCATTAAAAAATAATCCTTTGATGGCTGATTCATTAAATGCTTTTAATAATACAAGTGAAAAACCAAAAGTTGAAGCAAAAAGAGCACCTGGAACTCCTCCACCACTACCAAACACACCTACAACACCAAAACCACCTGAGGCTGGTCCAAGAAGACCAGAAGTAACACCTGAGGCAGATCCACGTGTTATATTGAATTCACACAATCGTAGTTTTTTTGGTCGAATGTCTGAGGGGGCGAAAAATCTAGCGAGAAAAGCTTATGAAGGCTTGTATAAAATTCCATTAGTCAATCGAATTGTCGGTAAAATGGAAATTGCTTATCACCAATTTTGGGCGGATGAACATGAACAAAAAGCTAAAAGTTTTAAACTGAAATTAGATACGATTGATCAGGAAATCGCAGCAATGAATGCTGCCAAAGATGAGACTGTCGCTCTTTATGAAAAATTAGAGGCTGGTAAAGTCCTAGGTAGTACTGAGGACAAAGAAAGTATGATAAGAAAAGCGGACGCGGAAATTAGCAAACTTTCAACTAAACGACAAGAACAAAATGATGAGTTCATAAAATACAATAGTCGAACAATTCGAAGTATTAGTGAACGTGATCGAGTAGCGGATAAATTGATCGACCGTTATCAAAGTAAACTAAAGCCAATCGAAGCTGAATTGGCTGGATTTAAAGACCTGCAGGCCGAATACTCCCTAGAGGCCAAAAAACTTGAAGCTGATAATGCAATACAAGAACAAACTTTTGTTGAGCTGGAACAGACCAAAATAAGATTAAAAGAAAAGCTTACCGCTTTGGGTTATTCTGACAGAGAGGTTGCTAAAAAGCTTATGAATACTGAAGAAACGGTCACCAGGGGGCGTAATGAAATTCAAAAATCTAAGGATAACATGGCAAATAAACAGAGAGAAGTCGAGCAGGCGATTGCCGCGACACTTGAAAAAGTTAATCCATATAGACAAAAACGAGATGAATTTTTGCGCATTAAAGAGAACCGTCCAATCAAGATGAACCCTGCACCATCTAGACAACCAAAAGGATATTCTGGTCTGGATATGATAACAGATAACTACGTATCGTCTGATGGTGAAAGAGTCGAGACCTCATCTACATCTACATCTGAGTCAGAGTCTGAGGTAGAACCAGAAGCAGTAGAGGTTGAAACACAGGAATCAGCAGAAACGAAAGAAAAGCAGCCGACTATCAAAGTTGGTACCCTGATCGAGATGTGGAATAATTTTCTTAAAACAATTGGAAATGACCGTTGGACAAATGGAGAAGAAAAGATAAAAGATAAACTGATTGTCTTAAAAGACTTTCTAAATAAGAGAAAGTTAAGCAAGGATCAAGAACTTGACTGGGAGAATGTTCGAACAAATCTCAGGGGGTATTATTATAAGGATAAGAAATTACCTGTAGATAGTCTCAGTAGTTTTAATCGAAATCTTGAGAAATTTATTACGGACAACAAAAATCCTAATATCATAAAAAATGACAAACGATAAAAAAACATTACAAGATGAGCTTGAGGCTTTGGAAGCAGAAGCGAAGAGGGTTAGTAAAAATATTGAGAGAAATAATTTAACAGCCAAAAAAGAGGCCAATGAAGTGATTGAGCGGGTGAATGAGAAGATTATTTCGATCGAAAAAGGTCTGACCGATTTAGACAAAATCGAAGAAGAGGCGGGGGATGAACTAGACGCGGTGATTCTAGCGCAGGCTGAGGACCTAGCGACAGAAGAATAATGTGCCCGGAGTGGGAATCGAACCCACATCCCTTTCGAGACACGATTTTAAGTCGTGCGCGTATACCAGTTCCGCCATCCGGGCATATTTAATTTTCAAACGACCGCTGAGGCTCAGGCCGGGTTTGAACCGGCGCATAACAGTTTTGCAGACTGTCGCGTTAACCAACTTCGCCACTGAGCCGTATTACCCATGCCTCTTCATTATTTCGACTATTTTGTTCGATAACCTATCTGGCCGTACAGATAAATACTCTTTAAACTTATTGTATTTTCTCCTTGTAAATAATCTCCCCTGGACATTATTATACATAAATTCGAATAATTTAACAGTGTCATTTGTACCATAGCGTAATTGATAAGATCTGTGACTTTTATAGATTCTAAATTTAGTATCTGTAACTTTTGTTAGTACCTTACCTAATCCGTTTAAAAAATCCTTGCTTCCACTGGTAATTGCGACCAGAAGTCTTTTGTACATTAACCTACCATTTTTATCTTGCGATTTTTCTAGATAGATACAACCATCACCATCAAAATAACCTCTAATAAAATGGTGAATTACTGGTTTTGGTATTTTTGGGAAAATCATTGTGAATGTTTTATTTGGGTATAAACCAAGTTTATTTAATCGATTAAACAATTTATGGCTACCTATTCGCAGTATATACCTTATCTTTCTAGCGCTTGTTATTGGCGGTAAAATAACAATTTTATGTTTAGAACCCATAAGCCTCTTGAATAGATAAATTCTGTCCTTATCAATACTAGTAATCGATATGTATTTTGCTCTTATATCTTTACAATCAGATAGGCAACCGTCGGCATATAAGTATCCCAGTATATAGGCCATTTCAGGTTTCCAGATATTGAAGAACTTCTCATTGATTTTATGTTTTGACACTTATATATTATAAGTGGTAAGAATGTATTCTGCAAGTCTTCTCAAGCAAACTAATTTTTTATTGTGATTTCGTCAATTCTTTGTCGGTGTTTTTCCCCTCGATCAATATCGAAATGAAAAAAGGGCATTCGGCCAATTTTCACCTTTTTGCCGAGGAATTCGCGGAACTCACTCAGTTGTCGACGAGCAAACTCAAGAGCCGCTTCCTGTTTGCTTTCTGGTAAGACGGTAAAAAGAATGGTGGCCTCTTTAGCATCTGTGGAAATTTTAACGTCGGTGACCGTGATCAAAGAATTACCGTTGGATTCTCTCTGCAAGAATTCCGCCGCCCATTTCTTGATCTGATCTTTTAATTTTTCATCTCTAAATGTTGTAGTCATATTTTAAATTATTTTTGAGTGATTTTATAAGCCTCGAATTTGTCACCCGGGGCGGGGACAATAGCACTTTGCAACTGACAGCCGAATTCAACTCCTGAGCGCACCTCGCTCGTCTTTTCTTTTTGCTGTTGTAATTCACGAATCTTACCTCGACCAATTTCTTTTTCTTGACGCATAATTTTTACTTCATCACCAACTTTAATTTCACCTTCTTCGACTCTAGCCCCAATCACATTTTTATCTTTGGTGGCACTAAAAAATTTCAAAACTTTCGCTCTCCCCGTCATCTCCTCGACAGCAATTTTTGGCGTTTTGCTCTCCGCCATTTCCACCAGCCATTCTGTAAGTTTATAAATAATATCAAATATTTTTACGTTGATGCCAGATTTCTCGGCGGATGCTTGCGCTTGATGATCAATCTTAACATTGAATCCAAGAATTAGAGAATCTGGTCGGCCCGCCAGCATTTGCACATCATTGTCGGTAATATCGCCGACTCCAAAATTGACGATTTTGACTTTCATTCTCTCGCTCTTAATTTTTTCTAATTCATGTTCAATCCCTTCAATCGAACCAGACACATCAGCTTTAATGATGACATTGATCACGCCAGTATTTTCCGCTAATTCTTCTGTCAGACATTTGGTAATTTTTGGTTCCTGATATTTAGTAATATATTCTAAAGCTGATTCTTTTTCATCAAAAGCCAAAAATTTATTACCGACCTTGGGTAGGGAATCAAAACCGATAATTCTGATCGGCGAGGAAAAAGTCGCTTCAGTAATTTTTTTCCCTAGAAAATTTTCCATTATTCTAGTTGGAGCAATAGTTTTACCACATGCCACAAACATACCATTCTTAATTGAACCATCCTTTATAATCATTGTCGCCGAAATACCTTTTTGTTTGTCGAGGTTGGCCTCAATGATGACCCCCTCAGCAGCTCTTTCTGGTGAGCCTTTTAGTTCTTCAATTTCGGCCACCAAGAGCATCAAATCAAGCAAATCACTGACTCCAGCTCCGGTCTTGGCCGAGATAGGCACAAAAGGAATATTGCCACCATAGCCCTCGAGATAAATTTCATTTTCGGCCAGATTTATTTTAGTCTTTTCAATATCTGCTCCGGGTTTGTCGATCTTATTAATTGCCACAATGAAGGGGGTCTGGCTCTCTTGAATACACTTCAAAGCTTCGATAGTTTGCTTTTTTACGCCATCTTCGGCAGAAACCACCAGCACCGCAATATCTGCGACACTCGCGCCACGTTGACGAATTTTAGCAAAACTCTCGTGTCCTGGGGTGTCCAAAAAGGTTATCTTTTTTCCACCATGAACTACTTCATAGGCTGATATTTTTTGAGTAATACCGCCGGCTTCTTTGTCCACAATATTTGTCTTACGAATGTAATCTAGGAGAGTACTTTTACCATGATCAATATGCCCCATGATACAAATCACGGGTGGACGCTCGATCTGCTTTTGTGCGTTCGCTTTTTCCATATAAAAATGTAAAAAATTTATTTTTCATCGATCGATCCTTGAGCTTTGTTTAGAGCTTCTTTTTCTTCGGCGGTTAATTCTCCTTGTTCCGATATCATATTTTTGATCGGTTTGGAAAAGACACTGACATGATCACGAGAATACATACTTGAGATGACGACACCATTCTTTTCTTCATTAAGGAAAGCTGTGGCGAAACTTTGATTACCACCCGAACCATCACCCTTGAAAGGATTAAATCTGATTGTCTCAACCCCAGACACAGTCTTCTTTAAACGGGCATCATGATTTTGAAAAGTCTTTTCCGCTAAAGCTTTAAATTTTTTCAAGTCAGCGATTTCTTTCTCAAGCAAGGCAAAAGATTCATCTAGATTTTTTGTCTTACCGACGAGTAATTCTCCCAGTTTATTTTGTAGCCAAATGACCCAAATAAAGAGAATAACTATGACCAGCGCCAAGGCGCCTAAGATGTATATTTCAAACTCCATACAATTAAGGATTATACAGTATTTGACAGGATTTGCAAAGGTGCAAACTTTTATATATGATGCGGTAATGAAGAAGACAATTTATCTAGACAATGCTTCAACCACCCCAGTCAGACCGGAGGTGATTTCGGCTATGAAGCCTTGTTGGGGCCAAAATTTCGGCAATCCGAGCTCAATAACCAAGATGGGGGTCTTGGCCAAGCAAGCGATCGAAAAAGCTAGGCAAACGGTCGCCGAAGTGTTAATGAGAAGGCCAAATGAGATTATTTTCACTTCTGGGGGCACGGAGTCTAATAATTTAGCCATTTTGGGACTAGTAAAATCTTTAGAAAAAAGCGGTCAGAAGATCTCTGATTTGCATTTTATTACTACTAATGTTGAACATAGCTCCATTACTGAATGTTTTAAAGATCTAGAAAATCGGGGAGCGAAAGTGGACTATTTGAAAGTTAAAGAAAATGGAATTGTTGATCCGTCGGATTTAAGAAAGTTAATTAAACCCAATACTGTTTTAGTTTCGATCGGATATGCTAATAATGAAATTGGAACAATTCAACCAATTCGAGAATTAGCGAAAGAAATTAGACATGCCCGAAAAAATAATAAAATTTCAGATGAGTTTCCACTTTTTCATACCGATGCCAGTCAGGCTGGATTATGGCTTGACCTAAATGTAAACCAGTTGGGTGTGGACTTGATGACTTTGGATGCGCAAAAAATGAACGGACCAAAAGGGATTGCTGTTTTGTTTGTCCGAGCTGGTGTGAATTTGTCACCAATTATTCTGGGAGGTGGCCAAGAAAAAAGTTTACGATCGGGGACAGAAAATGTGCCACTGATTGTCGGCTTGGCGAAAACTTTTGAACTAGCAAGAAAAAACCTCGCGAAGAAAAATGAAAAGGTAAAAAAAGTTCGTGATTATTTTTGGCAAAAAATTCAGAAAGAAATTCCCGAAGCTATTTTAAACGGTGATTTGGAAAATAGATTGCCAAATAATTTAAATATCTCTATTAAAGACATAAACTCAGAATTCTTGGTTTTGGGTTTGGATGAAGAAGGGATAGTTTGTTCGACTAAAAGCTCGTGCGAACGTGACGCTGAAGAGTCTTTTGTGGTCCGCGCTTTGGGTGGAGCTGAGTGGCGAGCGAGGACAAGTTTACGTTTTTCTTTAAGTGAAGACGTTACAAAGAAAGACATTGATTTTATTTTGAAAAAGTTTTATACTATATATTATGGATATGGAAAAACTCACTAAACAGCAGATCGTCCTAGTCACCTTACTCGTGAGCTTTGTGACGTCTATTGCAACCGGAATTGTGACCGTGGCTTTGATGGATCAAGCGCCACCAGGAGTGACCCAGACTATTAATCGAGTCGTAGAAAGAACGGTGGAAAAAGTGGTCACCGAACCGGCCAACAACACCGCCGCGGTTGTTACCCGTGAGACGATTGTGGTGAAAGAGGATGACAAGATTGTCGAATCGGTTGATAAAAATAAAAATAGTATAGTGAGGATTTATACCAAACCTGAAGGCGATACCCCGACTGTTTTTGTCGGACTTGGCACTATTGTTTCAAAAGATGGTCTGATCGTCACTGGCGATGTGTTTTCCGATGTCCGTGGAAAATATACTGTCTCTTTAAATAATAATTTTTATAACGTGACTGTTTTGCCGCAGAAAAAAGATGGGCAGTTTTATTTTCTAAAAGTTAATCAAGACGAAAAGGCGCCAGTCGCATTTACCCCGGTTACTTTTTCAGATTCTAATAGTTTGAAATTGGGTCAGACGGTGATTGCTTGGGGCGGAGCGACGCAAAATGCCGTTTCGACTGGAATTATTTCTAGCTTGGTTGATGTCGCTAGTACGACTGCTACTACCACCGCCTCAACTCGAGAAATAATGGCTATGTCTACTAATATCAATCTAGCGGATAGTATTGCTGGTGGGCCATTATTGAATCTCTACGGTGAAGTCGTCGGTTTGCGCGTCAGCCCCAGCCTTTCTGGTCAACACAATTTTTTGCCTGCTAATATTTTAAAACCTGAAATTACCAGTTATGCCTCCGTTCAATAATTTCACAACCAAAGCTAAAGAGGTCATCCGCCGAGCGCATGAGCTGGCAATTGAGCGTGGTCAAAATCACGTCAATCCAAATCATCTTTTGTTGGCTTTAATTATGCAAGAGGAAAGCCTGGTTTCTTCAATTCTTGATCGGATAGAAATCGATACTATTTTATTGACCGATTCATTACTTGAGATGATTGATAATATTTCAACTCCAGGCGCTAATATTTCTTCTCCCGCCATGCAGATTTATCTGACGCCAGAATTAGCTCAAGTGATTGAATCCTCTGGAAAAATTGCTGGCGAATTGAAGGACGAATTTATTTCCGCTGAACATCTATTTATTGCTGTTCTTGATATACCTAGCCCAGCGCGTGATATTTTGGCTAAATTTAAAATTGACCGAGTGAAAGTGATCAAGATTTTAACGGAATTGAAAAATAACAACTCATCAGATACACCAACTGTTAAAAAATTCCGGGCGATCTCTAAATACACGAGAAACCTGACAAAGATGGCCAAAGAAAATCGTCTTGACCCAGTGATTGGTCGCGACAATGAAATTTCTCGAATCATTCAGATTTTATCGCGTCGAACCAAGAACAATCCAATTTTGATTGGTGAAGCAGGGGTGGGTAAAACTGCCATTGTTGAGGGACTAGCTTTGCGAATGTCGCAGAACGATGTGCCAGAATCACTGAAAGATAAGGAACTAGTTTCTTTGGATCTTGGTCTATTAATCGCCGGCACAAAATACCGCGGTGAATTTGAAGAGCGATTGAAAAATATTATTAAAGAGATCGAAAAATCTGAAGGAAAAATTATTGTTTTTATTGACGAGATTCACACCATCGTCGGCGCTGGTTCGGCTGAAGGCTCACTTGATGCTTCTAATATGCTCAAACCAGCTTTGTCGCGTGGAGAATTTCGAACCATCGGTGCCACCACCACTAAAGAATTTCAAAAAATAGAAAAAGATCCTGCTTTAACGCGCCGTTTTCAATCTGTCTATGTCAGCGAACCATCGATCGAAGATGCGATTGCCATCTTGCGTGGATTGAAAGATAAATATGAATTGTATCACGGTGTACGTATCACCGATGATGCGATTATCTCTGCGGTAAATTTAAGCTCGCGTTATATCACAGACCGTTTCTTACCCGATAAAGCTGTGGATTTAATAGACGAAGCTTCATCTGCCTTGAAAATTTCTTTAGAAAACATGCCACCGATTTTAGAAGAAACTCATCGTCGAGTTTTACGTTTAGAAATTGAACGTGAAGCTTTGAAAAAAGAGGCTCAGGATGGCGACAAAAAAGCTAAGACCCGCACGAAAATAATCGAAAAAGAAATTGCCGATCTGAAAGAAAAGACTTCGGAAATCGAATTGAAATGGAAGAATGAAAAAGAGACGATTATTGAGATTAAGGCCCTAAAGAAAGGTCTAGAGCAGGCTAAAATTGAAGCCGAAGCGGCCGAAGTGAAGGTTGATTTGGCTAAAGCGGCAGAAATTCGCTATGGCCAAATTCCGCAAATGGAAAAAGATTTGGCCACTAAAATCAAACGCCTAAAACAATTACAAAGCTCGCGTCGAATGCTGAAAGAAGAAATTGGCGAAGAAGATATTGCCGATATTGTCTCGCGCTGGACAGGTGTGCCGGTCAAAAGGATGCTGGAAGCTGAAGCGGAAAAATTGAATCGTATGGAAGATGAGCTGCGAAAAAGAATTATCGGTCAAGATGATGCGGTTCAAAAAATCTCGGATACAATTAAAAGATCAAGAGCGGGGATTGCCGACCCTAATCGTCCCATCGGCTCATTTATTTTCCTTGGCCCAACTGGTGTCGGTAAAACGGAACTGACAAAAGCGCTCGCTGAATTCATGTTCGATGATGATAAAGCTCTGATTCGTGTGGACATGTCGGAATTTATGGAGCGTCATGCTGTTTCCAAATTGATTGGTTCACCACCAGGTTATGTCGGTTACGAAGAAGGAGGAAATTTGACCGAGATGGTTCGTCATCGTCCATACTCTGTTATTCTTTTTGATGAAATTGAAAAAGCTCATCCCGAGGTCTTTAATATTTTGCTGCAAGTCTTGGATAGTGGTCATTTGACTGATGCCAAAGGCCGAGTGGTGAATTTTAAAAATACAGTTATCATTCTCACTTCAAATATCGGCGCTCAATATATTGATAAGATGGAAGAGATTGGTTTTAGTATGAACAAGGGTCAAAAGGCTGAATATGAAGATGTGAAAGATAAAGTGACAAAAGCTTTGAAGGATCATTTCCGTCCGGAATTTTTGAATCGTCTGGATGATATTATTATTTTTGATATTTTGAGTGAGAAAGCCGTCTCGGAAATTGTGAACATTCAGTTGGAGATTGTTAGAAAAAGATTGGAAGAAAAAGAAATAAAATTGCTTATTAGCAAAGAGGTAGTTTCTTATCTTGCGAAAGAAGGTTACAATCCACAGTACGGCGCTCGACCACTCAAGCGTTTGATTCAAACTAAAATTCTTAATGCTGTCGCTTCACTGATGATTTCTCGTGGCGTAATGGCGGGCGGAGTGATTAATGTGGGCATGAAGAATAAAGAGTTTACTTTTGAAGTGAAGGGGAAGCAGAACCTCACCCGGCATCAGAATGCCACCCTCTCCTTAGAAAAGGAGAGGGCAAGAAAGTCTTGATATAAACCTAAAACCTGATAGACTGTATCAGTCAGAAATATGCGCCGATCGGATAGCGGCTATTCCAGGAGACTGTAAATCTCCGGCCTTACGGCATCGTTGGTTCGAGTCCAACTCGGCGCACCAGGTGAACGGCTCAACGATAAACTTCGTTGAGCCGTTCAGATTTATGCTATAATATATAGACTTTAATAATCATTAATCAAATTTTATGTTTTACACCATTTTGATTGTCGTCTTCTTTTTGCTAATCTCGAGCATTCGTCAGATCAATCAATACGAACGCGGGGTGAGGTTTACTTTTGGTAAATTTACTTCCGTGATGGAACCTGGCTGGAGACTAGTTTGGCCGATTGTCCAAACTTATCAAAAAGTCGATGTGCGAACTAAAGCCGTGGATGTGCCGGATCAAAATGCAATTACTAGAGACAATGTGTCGGTTCGAGTGAATGCCGTGATTTATTATAAAGTCAGTGAAGCTCAGAAGGCGATTATTGAAGTGGAAGATTTTCGTTATGCCATTTCTCAATATGCTCAGACGACTATGAGAAATATTGTCGGAGAAGTGACTTTGGATGAATTGCTTTCCAGTCGAGACAAAATCGCTGATCGAATTCGAGAAATCGTAGATAGAGAGACTGATGCTTGGGGCCTTAAAGTAAATAATGTTGAACTGAAAGATGTGAGTCTACCGCCAGATTTGGAAAGAACAATCGGTAAACAAGCTGAAGCCGAAAGAGAAAAAAGAGCGGTCATTATCAATTCTGAAGGGGAATTAGCGGCCTCTGAAAATATTTCCAAAGCGGCCGAAATGCTGGCCAAGACTCCAGGTGCTCTACATCTTCGAACCTTGCAATCGGTCAATGATATGGCTTCGGATCAAAGTAATACTGTGGTTTATATGATACCAGTTGAAATCTTGAAAGCCCTCGAGGGTTTTACTAAGAAATAAATATAATATAAGCCGTTGATAAATGATTATAAACGTGCTATCGTTTTACAAGAATTCAGTGAACATTAACGTGCGGAGTGAGCGAAATTGAGAGGAGGAATGCGATGATACGTATATTGTTGGTGTCGATACTCTTCGCGGCCATGGTCTGCTTTTGCACGGTGGATGACGAATTCACCGTTAGGGACCGAGATGACGCACAGGTAATCTTTGGGATCAGTATTCCCATGAGTACTGAGGAAAAAGAGGCAGCTCGTCCCGTAGTGATGGACGTCATACTCGAGCGACGCGAAATCACTCGCAGTAGTTGTAAGGAGTATAAAGCTCTGGCCAATCTCGCGTCCACTCAAAAGGTCGAATCGGTTGAGGTGGCCTTTTCCGATATGAGTCGCCTTGAACAACGAGAGAAGGAACTGGATATTTCGTGGTCAGCATACAGTGAGTCATATGACCGCTATCTTCGTTCCGTCTCGTTGGCCCATCACATGGGGTTCAAGGAGGAAGCTCGATATTTCGGTTATTGCACCGAAGATGATGGGTTTAAGGTGACCGAATACGTTGCCTTCTGAACGGAACAGGTCTTTCTCGTGGCGTGCCAAACGGTGCGCCACTTTTTATTTTCCCCACAAAGACCGCTGTGTTCAAACGAGATTAACTGTATAATCAACTTTACTAACCAGATTTTGTTTGTTAGATTAAGTTCATGACTTTCCATATCATCACTTTATTTCCCGAGATGTTTGACTCATATTTAAATGAGTCGATTTTGGGGCGAGCGCAAAAGGATAAGAAGTTAAAATTTAATTTTTATAATCCACGGAATTTTACTAGTCCAACCGAAACTCAAAAAAAGAACGCAAAACCATATTTAAGGGTTGATGATAAACCCTACGGCGGTGGGCCGGGAATGGTGATGCAGGCGGAGCCAATGATTAAAGCTATTGCCGCGGCGATTAAAAAAACCAAAAATAAAAATAAGACAAAAATTATTTTTTTATCACCAGCCGGCAAGCAGTTTGATACTACTTATGCTAAAAATATTTCCCAAAAGTTTGTTGATATTATCATCATTTGTGGACGATATGAAGGAATTGATTCTCGTGTGAAAAAAATTTTTAAAACCGAAGAAATTTCCGTGGGACCTTTTGTTCTGACCGGTGGGGAATTACCAGCCATGATTATTGTCGATTGTGTCGCGCGACAAATTGAAGGTGTGCTTGGCAATTTTGATTCGCGTGAGGAGGAGAGAATCGCCAGTTCGGAAATGTATACTCGTCCCGAAGTCTTAGTCTACAAAGGCAAAAAATACCGAGTCCCTAAAGTTCTCTTGTCTGGCAATCACCAAAAAATCGAGGAGTGGAGAATGGGGAAATAAAAGAGTATAATTGGGATATGAAAAATCAAAAAGGTTTTATTGTGCCAGTACTCGTCGCTATTATCGCTGTTTTAATAATTAGCGGTGGGGTATATCTTTATCAAAATAAAAAAGTCGAAGTGCCAGGAATAAATATTAATAGTAATATTCCGACATCGACCAAGACTTATAAAAGTGATAAATTTTCTCTCCAGTTTCAATATCCAGCAGAACTATCTGTTAGTGAAAACTCTCAGAAAATTATTTTAAATCATTCTATTCCTTATAAACACCAAGATCCTTGTGATTTTAAAGGCGACGGCACCAGTCTCGATAATCTCACAGATTTTAATGTCTCCCTACAACTTTTTAATCAAAACATAAGTGATTTACTACAAAGTAGCGCATCACCCGGAGAAAGCTATGTTTACAGTAATCCTTTCAAAACTAATTCTTTAAACGGCTATAAAATTCAACTTGGAGTGGAAGGTTGCGGTAATTATACATATTATTTTCCTACCTCCATTAATCAGACATTGGTAATTACACGCTCACTTATCACCGAGCTTGGTGACGCGATTACAAATAAACAAGAATATTTAAGCCTTCCTGGTGTCATCTTACCATCACAAGAAGAGATGATGATGAATCAGATTTTAGACTCTCTCAAGTTTACACCAACCAAAACCGCGGTCGAATTTGTGGAGCTAATCTTGTATATTCAAGACAAAACCCAAGTTGCAACCAACAGCTGTAGTATTACTCACCAGGTTGTTTACAAAATTCCTAAGACTACCGCGGTGGCCGACGCTTCATTAAGGATTCTTTTCAATGGGGAATTATTCAGCTATGGTTCTTATAAATCAGTAACTATTGTAAATGGTGTGGCTAAAGTCATGCTGGAAAGTAATTTGACAAAGGCAGGTAAACCAATCGGTTCACTGAGTAGCTGTGAGAGCTCACATTTGTTATCTGTTTTGAGGGATACGCTTACGCAATATGATTCTATAAAATCTGTCGAATTGCTTTCCCCGCAGGGTTCTATTCAGTTCTAATGATAAAGAAATCTAAATCCTACACCATCGGTATCGACGAAGTTGGTCGTGGGCCAATCGCTGGACCAGTTGCCGTCTGTTCTTTGTGTTTGGGGCCGAAATTCAAAAAGAGTAATTTCCAGAATTTTCGTGACTCCAAGAAACTTTCGCATCTTCAAAGATTAAACTGGCTGGAGAAAATAAATATTGAAAAAGAGAAAGGAAACATTTTTTACAAAGTCTGTCTGGAGAGTAATGAAGTCATTGATCAAAGAGGTCTAACTTTTGCGATAAAACGCGCGCTCAGTAATTCTTTAAATAGTTTAAAAATCAAACCAAAAAATTGCGAAGTTCTTTTGGATGGGGGATTGAGGGCACCGATAGAATACATAAATCAAAAAACAATTATAAAAGGGGATGAAAAAGAATTGGCGATTGCGCTGGCTTCGATTGTGGCGAAAGTTACTCGTGATGCTTTGATGGTGAAATTAGCCAAGAAATATCCAGGGTACGGTCTAGAGAAGCATAAGGGTTATGGCACCTCAGCGCACTATAAAGCCTTGAAAAACAAGGGTCTTTCTCCAATACATCGCAAGAGCTTCCTCAAGAAGCTTGACTTTTAACCAATTTGGGTGTATAATTGTGGGTAGAGTAGCTGGCCTAGCTATTTGGATTACATAACGAGCAATTGTATTTTTGTCGGCCGCAAGCTTACAAAAATGTCCGCAAGACTATGGTCCCGAAAAAAGGCAGAGAAAGAGATAGTTGACATGAATGCTCATGGCGAAAATATCGACGACTTGCTCGGTCTGGTTGATCCCGAACTCGTGCGATCGTACGGACGAAACCGTCTAAGTGATGGAATGAATCTGGCGCAGGTTAACGACAAGTATAAGGAAGTCGAACAGAAACTGGTGGTTCTTGCACGTCGACACAAAATGCTTTTACTCTGTGTTGTCACAATGCTTCCCATCAGTTTTCTTGCTTCTGTGTTCATGAAATCACCTGGCCTCGGCATTGTGTTGGCGTGCATATTGGCGCTCGGTTCGAAATTCATTGACAATCTATATGTTCGGGCAGAAGATCGGATCGGCACACTTCGGCACTCACTCGTGGCGGATCTCAAGACCTTCAGGAATGCTACGGAGGCGCTGAAGAGCCCGATCGGGCGGACGATGCGTGAGTATACGGCGGCCTCGACCCGTGACAATTTGATCACGTGCGCGGTTCGGATACTCGACGCGGAAGCCAAGCTCGATGAGGTGCGCTTCATGACGAATCGGCGGTTGCATGATCTGGTCCACTACAGCAACTGGTTGATGCGTTGCCAAGAGGAGCAGAAGAAGATCGAGGAGGGAATCAAGGTCTTCGGTCTGAAGTTTGATCGTTCGGAGATATTCGCGGAGGCTCGCAAGCACAACGCGCGCGTCGACGCCGAGATTCAAAAAGGGATCGACGGTAAGTAAGTCCAGCATCGCTGGCATTTGGGTACCTCTTCACGGAGGTGCCCTTTTTAATACTTAAATTTGAATATTTTAAAAAGCTTGACTTTTAATCCATTTGGGTGTATAATTGTATGTAGAAAGATAAGAACAGGTTTCCTGTGTGGGAGGCCTTTGACAGCAATTCCAATTGGAGATTCAGCATGAATAACGTGATTGAGAAGCCGAGTCATTTTTCGGCCGGACTTTTTCTGCACCGACGTACCGATGGTAGTGGTCTCTATGACACGATCGGCGTCACCAAGCATCGGTTTCCGGATGGCGTACAGATGCCTGGTGGCACGAATCGACGTTGCCTCTGGGAAGTGCCAGAGATGACCTTGGAGCGCGAGTTCGCGGAAGAGACCGGATATCGTCCGGTGTCTTATAACCTCCTGCTGTCTAGGGAGTTTGGGGATGGAGGGCATACCCAGAACTTTTTCGTCATCAAGCAGGCTGTCGGTCACTTTAACGGTCCACGGACTTTTACTGAGACTGATGGAGAGATGGTGGAGGTTCGGATTTGGGAACTCGGTGAATTTCATCGCCACCTCTGCCCGACCCATCGGCCAGCCTTTCTGAAGGCATGTCAGGTGTTGATCCGCGTAGACGTGTCGTTTCGCAGGAATTATCCCGAGATCTGCGATGATGTCCGCGCCGCCGAGTATCGGCAAGAGTTCTGAACTAATCGAAGGGAGAGTGTGAGCGAATAGCTGGGTTGTTGCACGTTGAGCAACCCGGCTATTTTTTATACCCGAACATTGCTTTTTATATCAAATATGCTAAGATAGTCCCCATGGTAAATCGAATGCGACATAACCGAGCTCAGCGAGGCGACACTCGCTCACATCACGCTTTAAAAGCGGTGGACCTTTCCGTTTGTCCTGATTGCAATACTAAAAGATTAAATCACAAAGTTTGTTCTAACTGTGGTAAATATAATGGCCGAGTGGTCATTGATGTCGGTGCTAAAATCGCTAAAAAAGAGAAGAAACTAAAAGCGAAGAAAGAGGAGAGTAAGTAAAAACAAACATAGTTTGAATTTTGAGTGGAATGGTTGGTGCCGTCCCGAAAAATTTAAACTATGTTTGTTTTTATTTGTGTTTTGCTGTATAATTACCCCAGCGTAATTAAAGTTATTTACATGGCCAATCGGCACATTGCAAGATCAATCGTATTACAGTCTTTGTTTGAACTCGATTTTCGAGATTATTCAGACGTTAATCCTGAAGAAATACTTTTGCGCAATGCGGCAGAATTTGCCAATGATGTGGTGGATATTAAATTCGTTGAGTCTCTACTTGACGGTGTTTTGAAAAAGAAAAACGAAATTGATCTCGTGATTGAAAAAGCGGCGCCTGATTGGCCACTTGATAAAATTTCTATGATTGATCGCAACGTTCTGCGTATTGGCCTGTTTGAATTATTATTTGCTGATTCGAAAGAAGTGCCAGCCAAGGTGGCCATTAACGAAGCGATTGAACTATCCAAAAATTATGGCGGAGAAAAAAGTAGTAAATTCGTGAACGGTGTCCTTGGTTCTGTCTACAAAGAGTTGGGTGAGCCGGATAAAGAGGCGACTTCCAAAAAGAAGAAAAATGCCATTGTGGATATTCCATATGAAAAGATGCCGATTGAAAGATTGGGCGGAGCAATTGTTTATACAAAAAACGAAGGTCAGTATTATCTTGCTCTGGTCCACGATGTCTTTGGTTACTGGACTTTATCCAAGGGCCGACTGGAAGAAGGCGAAAGTGAGACCGACGGTACCGCTCGAGAAATAAAAGAAGAAATTGGCTTATCGGTAAAGGTTCTAGACGAAATTGGTCGCAATGAATATATTGCCAATCATCCAGAAAAAGGCAAAGTGCGCAAGCAAGTGACCTATTTTCTTGCTCAATCAGATTATCAAGATCTGCAATTAGAGAAAGACAATGGTGGTTTGGACGAAGCCCGCTGGTTTAAATTGACGGAAGTACAAGATATAAAAACCTACGGTGATATTTTGCCGTTCATCACCAAAGCGATTAGCTTGATTTCCCAGCGAGAATAAGTAATATAAGTTCTATGACCAAGAAGAATAATCCGGATTTTACCAAGTTTGAAGAATTGTCAGGTATTACCTTTAAGAATAAGGAGCTGTTAAGACGTGCCTTTACTCATCGTTCATATTTAAATGAAAATCGTGGAACGGAATCTTCGCACAATGAACGCCTAGAATTTTTAGGTGATGCAGTTTTGGAGCTCATGGTCACCGAATATTTGTTTGAAAAATATCCCGATAGTAATGAAGGAGACCTGACGGCTTATCGCGCGGCTTTGGTGAATGCTATCACCTTGTCTGAAGCGGCGCAGAAAATCAATGTCAATGATTTTTTGCTGTTATCAAAAGGTGAAACCAAAGATACCGGTAAGGCTCGTCAATATATTTTGGCTAATACTATGGAAGCGATTATCGGCGCGATTTATTTGGATCAAGGTTATGACGCTGCCAAATATTTTATTTCCAAGAATATTTTCCATTTGATCGACAAGATCATCGAAGAAAAGAGTTGGATTGATGCTAAAAGTCAGTTTCAAGAAAAAGCTCAGGAGATGGCCGGGACGACTCCTTTATACAAAAGCTTAAAAGAAGAAGGTCCTGATCACGACAAACAGTTTACTGTGGGGGTCTTTTTGGGCAAAGAGCTGGTGGCTGAAGGGACCGGTAAATCCAAGCAAGAAGCCGAGCAGATTGCCGCGCGCCAAGCTTTGACGATAAAAAAGTGGTTGTAAATTCGGCTATTTTTGATAAAATAAGGCGATGTTGAAAAGTATTGAAATATACGGCTTTAAATCTTTTGCGAAAAAAAGCGTCTTGAATTTTAATACTCCAATCTCAGCGATTGTCGGTCCAAATGGTTCGGGGAAAAGTAATGTCGCCGAGGCTTTTCGTTTTGTCTTGGGTGAACAATCAATTAAATCTTTGCGTGGAAAAAGAGTGGAGGATTTAATTTTCAACGGCGGAAAAGACGCGCCACGGGCCAACCGAGCCTCCGCCAAAGTTGTTTTTGACAATAGCCGAAGAATCTTGAACCTAGATTTTGATGAAGTTTCTATTGAACGCGTCATTCATCGTGATTCTGTTTCAGAGTATTTTATTAATGGCTCGGCAGTGCGCTTGAAAGATATTATTGAATTGCTGGCTTCGGCGCACATCGGTGCCTCTGGTCACCATATTATTTCTCAAGGTGAAGCAGATAAGATTTTGAATTCCAATTTACGTGAACGCCGTGAGATTATTGAGGAAGCTTTAGGTCTAAAAATTTATCAATATAAGAAAGAGGAGAGTCAAAGAAAATTAGACAAGACCGAGGAAAATATCAAACAAGTGGAATCGTTACGTCGCGAGATTGCGCCACATATTAAATTCCTGCAAAAACAAGTCGAAAAAATTGAGAAGACAATCGAGCTAAGAAACAGTCTCGCTAGTTTGTATCAAGAATATTTTAAACGTGAAGCTGATTATTTAAAAAGCGAGCAGGAAGGTTTACAATCAGAAAAAAGTGAGCCTTTGGCTAAATTGAAAAGACTGGAAGAGGAATTAAGACAAGCCAAAGATACTCTGGAAAAATCTGAAGGTCGCGATGCCAAGAGTGGACAGATTATAGAAATTGAAAATAAACTCCGTGCCGAGCGCCTAGCCAAAGATGCGGTCATGCGCGATGTCGGACGAATTGAAGGAGAAATAATTTCTCTCGACCGTTTGCTTAAAAAACAAAAAGAGGCATCGCAGAATACTCAGGCCAAGATGGTGGAATTGTCGGCGGTTGAAAATTTGTCTAAATCCATCAAACTTGAATTAGAAGAGGCTGAAGGATCAGAGGATCTGAGCCGAATTAAAAGTATTTTTCAGAAAATTAAAGAAATTCTGTCGGGTTTTATTGAACAAAACCGTCAGCAAGAAGATCTTTCGGTTACCCAAGATTTAGAAAAAGAGATCGCTGATCTGAAGGATAAAAAGAGTAATCTCGAAAGTGATTTAACCAAGCATCTGAATAATGAAACCAGACTTTCAGCTGAATACAATGCCGTAAAAGAGGATATTGAGAAAGAAAAAGACTCGAATCGTGATGCAGAAAAAGCCGTCTTCCGTATTGTAGCCGAGCAAAATGAAATCAATACTCAATTGGCCTCTTTGAATAATCGTGAAGAGAATTTGAAGTTAGCCGAAAATAATTTTAAACAAGAATTGACCGAGGCCGGTGTCTTGGTTGGATTAAACGCTGTGCGCTATCAGGATTTTGTGATTGGGGAGATGGATACAGATCGTAGTAAACAAGAAGACCGAAGAAGAAACATCGAACGTATTAAAATTCGAATTGAAGATTCGGGCGTCGGTTCGGGCGAGGAAGTGATGAAAGAATTCCGCGAGGTAAGTGAGCGAGATCAGTTTTTAGCTAAAGAGTTGGAAGACCTCATTAAATCGTCAGAGTCCTTACTCGCACTGATCAAAGAACTAGATGATAAATTGGTTTTGGAGTTCAAACTTGGCGTGGAGAAAATAAATATTCAATTCCAAGAATTTTTCAGTCAAATGTTTGGTGGAGGAACGGCGAAATTAAATGTCATTCGCGAAAAGAAACGAAAGCGTAGTGATACTGATTTAGAAATTGAAAATGATGGTGAAGTTATTATCGAAGAAGAAGAGGGCGAGGAGGGAATTGATATTGAGGTCAATTTGCCCAAGAAAAAAATCAAAGGTTTGATGATGCTCTCGGGTGGGGAACGAGCGCTCACCTCGATTGCTTTGCTGTTTGCGATGTCGCAAGTCAATCCACCACCATTTATTATTTTGGATGAAACCGACGCGGCTTTGGATGAAGCGAATTCGAAAAAATATGGTGATATGATTGCAACTTTGTCCAAATATTCACAGCTAATCTTGGTGACTCACAATCGCGAGACCATGTCCCGCGCTGGAATCATTTACGGAGTGACCATGGGTATGGATGGGGTTTCTCGCCTTCTATCAATTCAATTCGAAGAGGCAGTTCAGGTTGCAAAATAAGGCTTGCTATTTTAAGGAAAATAGTGCATAATAGAAAACTAATTTAATAATTCGTAATTCATCCGCCTACGCTTAAAAAGCTACGGCGGACAAAGCAAACAAATGGGAAAATTTAACCGCGGAGGAGGAAATAGTTTTGGTGGCGGTCATGGTGGACATGGCGGTGGTTTTAGAGCACGTGGTAATGGTTTTGGTGGTGGTGATCGCGGTCCGGTCACTATGCATGATGTGATCTGTTCAGATTGTCGCAAGAATTGCCAAGTTCCTTTCAGACCAAGTAATGATAAGCCAGTTTATTGTAAAGATTGTTTTGCTAAACACGGTGGTCCTGATCGCGCCAATTCTGGTCCAATGCCAAGACGCGATTCTTTTGGCGGTAATCGACCAGCCGATAATTTTGCTCAAAATGATATTAAGACGCAGTTATCAATGATAAATATTAAGTTGGACAAGTTATTGAAATCGGCTAATCTAGATATTATTCCTAAAAAAGAAGTAGTCGTGGCTCCAGCGCCAGTTTCGGCTCCTGTTATTAAAACAAAAAAAGTGGTAAAATCAGTGAAAGCTAAAAAAGCTTCCAAGAAATAATTATTAATTAATTTTTTAAAACTATGGCCAAAAGAGCAAGTCAGGATATTAAAAACAAAACCTCTCGATCACGAAAAACCAAAAAGCGAATGGCGATCAAGCACGCACGTCTAGTTGCCAAGAAGGTGAAGAAGGGCTGGAAATAATTTTTCAAATATGATGTTAGATAAAAATATTATGCCACCGGAGTCTGATCTAGAAGAGAAATCTAGAGTAGAAGATGAAATCGGTATGGCTAGACAAAAGTGTATTATGGAAGGGGCTAGTGGTGGTGCAACTAATCAGCTTGATGGGATATTAACGGATTATTTGAATGGGGATCTTGGTGCAGATGAGGCTGTTTCGAAAGCAAAGAAAATTTCTGGTCAATAAAATCGATCGATGAAAAATTTATTCTATCGAAAATATTTGGATGAATTTGTGTATGGTGCTATGGACGGTACGGTCACCACTTTTGCGATTGTGGCTGGAGCGGTGGGAGCGGTTTTAAGTCCAGCGATAATTTTAATTCTCGGCTTTGCCAATCTTTTTGCCGATGGTTTTTCCATGGCCGCCTCCAACTATCTTTCGGTTAAATCAAAAAACGAGATCGAGCAGATTAATATCGAGAGCCCCCTCAAAAGTGCTTTTGCAACTTTTGTTTCTTTTATCGTCATTGGCTTCATTCCTCTGTTTTCTTTCGTCTTTGCCTTTCAGTCTTCTTTTCTGATTTCCACCATTTTGACTCTGATAGCTTTTGCTTTAATCGGCGCAATCAAGGGCAAAATTACTGGTAAAAATTGTTTTCGTTCAGCCATGGAGACTTTATTAATCGGCATCTTGGCCGCCGGCATTGCTTATTTTGTCGGGGTCTTTTTAAAGAGCATAGCTTAATTTAAAAAATAAAAAAATGAAAAAAATTCCTAATGTTGTCTTTAAAACTCGAGTCTTTGACGGCACACTTACCACCTTAAATAAATATCGCTGGCAAGATGTTTCTTCCCTTGATCTCTTCAGAAAAAAAAGAATAGTCCTCTTTGCTTTACCAGGCGCCTTTACTCCGACTTGTTCCTCGACTCATTTACCTGGTTATGAAGCAAATTATGCCAAATTCAAGAAACTCGGTATTGATGAAGTGTATTGCCTCTCGGTCAATGATGCTTTTGTCATGTTTAACTGGGCGAAAGATTTAAAAATTAAAAAGGTAAAATTATTACCCGATGGTTCTGGCTTATTTACAAAGAAATTAGGCATGTTAGTTAAAAAAGATAATCTAGGGTTTGGTGATCGTTCTTGGCGCTATAGTATGTATGTGGTGAATGGTGAAATTAAAAAAATGTTTATTGAGGCCGGCAAGAAAAATAATTGCCCAACCGATCCGTTTGAAGTTAGTGATGCCGAAACGATGCTGAAATATTTAAGCTAAGAGCTCTAAATCCAAAGTTTTTCTTTCCAAATCTGCTCCAGTAATTTTGAATTTTACTTTATCACCCAAACTGAATTTTTTCTTGGTCTTTTCGCCGACCAAACAATAATTCTTTTGATCAAGAACAAAGTAGTCATTGCCCAAGTCGCGAATTTTAACCATTCCTTCTGAGCGCGTATCTTTTTCTTCAATATAAACACCCCATTCGGTAATACCAGAAATGATACCGTCAAAAGTTTGACCGATGCGCTCCATCATATATTCTATTTGTTTATATTTCTTGGAATCACGCTCGGCCTCAGCAGCTTTAATTTCTTGTTCCGTGGCCATGATGGAAATTTTTTCATATTTCAACCATTCACTTTTTGGTAATTTCTCATCTTTTAAATGCTTGAAGAGTAGGCGATGAACGAGTAGATCGGGATAGCGACGAATCGGGGAGGTGAAATGAGTGTAAAATTCAAAGGCTAAACCAAAATGGCCGATGTTTTTGGTCGAGTAAATTGCTTTGGCCATCGAGCGCACCGCGGCGGTTTTGATCATACCTTCATTATCTTTACCTTCAATTTGACGAAAGAGATTTTGTAAATCTTTACCAGTGATACCATTTTTCTTTTCGATTGGTAGTTCATAACCGAGTGCTTTCACGAAGATTGACAGCTGAGCGATTTTTTCTTGATCGGGCAAATCGTGAATGCGGTACAAGAAAGGATTGGTGGAATTAGTTTTTTTATAAGCTTTGAAGATAAACTCGGCCACTTCTTTATTGGCCAAGAGCATATATTCTTCCACTAATTTATGGGTATCTAGTCTTTGTTTTTTGTAAATTCTAATCGGCTTATTATTGGCATCTAAATCAAACACAACTTCATCTTGCTCGAAATCAATTGCACCTTGTCGAGTCTTTTCTGTTCTTAGTTTTTTAGCGATCTCGTTTAAGATATTTAATTCTTTAAAATATAGACCGTCTTTTTTGTTTAAAGTTTCCTGCGCGTCCTCATAAGTAAATCTTTTATCGGAATTAATTACGGTTTTACCAAACCAGCGCGTAAAGATTTGTCCCTTCGCGTTCATCTCAAAAACCGCTGAGAAAGTCAGACGATCTTCATTGGGATTTAGACTGCAAATATCGTTTGATAGAACTTCGGGCAACATGGGAATAGTACGGTCAACCATGTAAACTGAGAATTCTCTTTTTAAAGCTTCTTTATCCAGATGACTACCTTCACGAACATAGTGAGAGACGTCAGCAATATGCACGCCGATTTCATAATTACCATTCGATAAAATTTTAAAAGAAATCGCGTCATCAAAATCTTTGGCGGTTTTAGGATCGATCGTAAAAGTCAAAGTCTGACGAAAATCTTTTCTTTTAGCAATCTCGGAGGCGGGGATTGGTTTTTCCGTCTTTTCTATTTGCTCCGCTTCTTTTTCTACCACTTCGGCAAATTCTGTTTCAAAACCTTTTTCTAGGACAATCGAAAGCATCTCGGCATTATGCTCACCATGCTTACCCAGCACCTTGATTATTTCTCCTTCTGGTCCGCTAGCACTTTTTTCCCACTTAGTTATCCTAACTAAAACTTTATCGCCGATATTAACTTTTTGATCTTTCTTAGTGATAGTGATATCAACATACATTTTCTTATCATCCGCTATCACAAAAAGTCTTTTCTTTTCTTCTCGCAAAACCCCCGCAAAGTTTTTCTTGGCTCGATTTTTTATTTCTACCACTTTTCCCGCCGGTCGGCCTCTTTGGCTCTTACCTTTGACGGTCACGACGACCGTATCTCCATTCAAGGCTTTATTTAAGTCCGCACTTTGTATTTCAATATCCACTTTTTGTCCTTCTACTTTAAAATACCCCGTGCCTTTGCCATTCACGCTGATAACCCCTGTGTATTTCTTGACTTGTTCTTTCATTAAAGGATTGTAGCAGAAAACAGGGGAGATGTATAGGCAAGCTTGACAAACACATTTATCTGTGTATATAATAGAATGGGTTTGTGAGTTTTGCGTTCGTTAACTCGTAGCCATAAGCTACTCAGATGAAGGAGAAGTAAAGATGCAAGCCTTTGCCGTTCTTGGTGTACTGGTGGCCGTTTTCCTGTTGTGATTGTTTGTGCCTCGGGCGACAATGACGGTGCTGGTAGCGGTCGTGCTCCACAACATCTATTCGTGGTTTGATTGCATGAATGGCAATGACCTTTCGGAGATTGTTGCGGGTCTTGCTTGTGGTTTTGGAATTGTTCTTGGCCTGGTGATCGACATCAGAGCCTGCTGGTACGAGTGGCTTAAATAGCGATGCGTAATGAGTTTTGGTGGCGTTTTAATGCGTGGTGTTCGTGAATGTGATGCAGCAATGCAAAACAGACACGGATGCCACGCATTTTTTAATACTTATTTTTTGATGTTTAAGTGGAACCTCGGCACACTTATCCACAGCTGATCTAGGCGCGAAGATGCTTATTTTGGTGCTAGAATACTTCCCGCCATGCCAAAAAATTTTGATCAGTGGAATGAGAGGAAGAAAAATCTTGAAATTGAAGGCCCTGACAGTTTACTTTTTCATGAACGAGAAATTTGGTGGTGTTCATTAGGACTCAACCTCGGTGATGAAGAGGACGGTAAAAATGAATTTTTTGAACGGCCAGTGTTAATTGTTAAAAAATTTAATAATCGAATTTGCTGGGTTCTACCGATGAGTACGAGTCAAAAAGAAAATCCTTATTATCATAACTTAACATACGATGGACAGGTTTCGGCGGTGATCTTATCTCAACTGCGTATTGTGAGTGTAAAGAGATTTTTACGTTTTGTTAGAAAAATATCTGATGATCAATTTGATTTAATTTGGAGTAAGGTGGTCTATTTGATGAAGCGAAAATCTAGACAAAACGATTCCCGCCCTTTCGGGGCGGGATCTCCTTTGGCCGATTGACCATTTGTACCTACACTATACACCCCCTCAAAAACATAATCAAGTCACAACGGTTGACTATTTTTATAATCTAGTATAAGATACCCCCTATGTTAATGATTCGATTACAACGCGTAGGACGAGTGCATGAACCGACTTTTCGGGTGGTTTTAGTGGACTCCAAACGCTCAGCTAAGACTGGTCAAGCTTTAGAGGTACTTGGTAATCATGACACCAGAAAGGCTAAGAACAACAGCAATGTTGACGGCGAGAGAATTAAATATTGGATCTCTAAAGGTGCTCAATTGTCTGATACCATGAAAAATCTTTTGATTACCAAGAAAATTATTACTGGTAAAAAAGTAAATGCTCTACCAAAAAAGCGACCAATTAAAAAAGAACTAACGGAAGAAGAAAAGAAAGCTGCCGAAGCCCCAAAAGCTGAAGCTCCTGTCGAGGAAGTTAAGGCTTAAAAATTCAAAATAATCAAATTTTTCGGGACGGCACCAACCATTCCACTCAAAATTTAATTATTTTGAATTTTTGGCTTTACAAAGGAAATTAGATATATTAAACTTATACGAGTAGGGTTTATTAATTTATTAGTATAACAAGAAAAATATGCAAGAAATGGATGCACAGTTTTTGGATTATGTCGTCAAAGCTTTAGTCGACAATCCAGCGAGTGTAAAGATTACTAGAACTGTCGATGAAATGGGTGTGCTGTTGACTCTCGATGTCAACGCTGCCGATATGGGCAAGGTGATTGGCCGAATGGGTAATACCGCCAAGGCGATTCGAACTTTGTTAAGAGTGGTGGGAATGAAAAATAATTCTCGCGTGAATTTAAAGATCAGTGAGCCAGAAGGTGGCTTGCGACCAGAAATGCGAGCTGTTAGCGATAAGATTCCTGAAGGTGGCAAGGCTACCAAGTCGGTTGATGAAGCAATGGCCGATTTGAATCTCTAATAAAATTAAAAAGCCGGGTAGGTGAGATTTTTGAGTGGAATGGTTGGTGCCGTCCCGAAAAAATTTCATCTCCCCAGTTTTTGTTGTAAATCCTTAGTCGGTGGCTTTTTTGGCATATTTTTTGTAGTATTACTCCCATGGAAAAGTCTTTAAGATCTGGTCTACGAACTTGGATTGAAATTAATACAAAGGCTATAACTCATAATTACAAAGTTTTTCGCTCGCTTATTTCTAAGAGAACGAAATTGTGCGGGGTGGTAAAGTCTAATGCTTATGGTCATTATTTAACTGAGTTTGCCAAAAGACTAGAGAAATTGGGTATCGACTATTTGGCCGTCGATTCAGTGGTTGAGGGTCTGACTTTGCGTCGCGAAGGAATTAAAATTCCAATCTTGGTCCTTGGTTATACTTTGCCAGAAATGCTGGTTCCAGCCAGTGAAGCAGAGTTAGAAATTACAATTTCAAATTTTGATTATTTTAATGAAATTAAAAAACTTAAACTAAAAAAGCCGATCAGGGCTCATATCAAAGTTGATACTGGTTTTCATCGTCATGGTTTTCAGATTGATGATATTAAAAACATTTTAGTAAAAATAAAAGAAGGCAAGAATATTAAGGTAGTTGGCTTATACACTCATTTTGCCGCCGCGGACAATCCAGCTTTTCCCAAAGAAACACGCGATCAAATAAAAATTCTATTAGACTGGAAAAAAGCTTTTAGTCGAGCAAAAATAAAAGTGATTACTCATGCCTGTGCTACTTCCGGAACAATTTTATATCCCGAAGCGCATTTCGATTTTGTTCGGGTCGGGATTGGCGTGTATGGTTTATGGCCATCAGCGGAGACCAAAGCTTTTGCAGAAGATAAATTTATTTTAAAACCGGCTTTGAGTTGGCGGACCTTGATTGGAGAAATAAAAAATGTCAAAAAGGGAGAAAGAGTCGGTTATGATTTTACTGAGACACTAAATCGTGATACCAAGATTGCTGTTTTGCCAATTGGCTATTGGCATGTTTTTCCTCGGGCACTTTCAAGTATTGGACATGTTTTGGTTAGAGGAAAAAAAGTAAAAGTGATTGGTCGGGTTTGTATGGATATAACCATGATTGATGTGACAGATGTAGCTGGAGTGAATGTGGGGGATGAAGTCACTATCATTGGTCAAGACGGGAAGGAAAATATTTCTTCAGCTGATATTGCCAAACTTGTGGATGGTAGTAGTGAATATGAAACCGTCACTCGAATCAATCCTTTAATCAAAAGAATCTATATTTAAAAGCTTGCTATTTTTAGAGAAGTGTGATATACTAGTAGAGGCTAGAGATAAGGGATAAACCCCTTATTTTTTTAATGGTTTTGGTTCTTTGATAACGCTAGTAGAACAAAGTAAGTCCACCTGCGGGTGGAGAGGAGGAAACGTGAGTAAGAACCGACGCACGTATGACAAAAAAGTCCAGCGTGGACTGAACTCGGCGATGTTCCTCGGCCTCGTGTTCGTCACGGTGGTGGGGGCATTGATCTGGTCGAATAGGCCGTCGTCGCAAGTGGATCGTCCGCCTGTGACGCCTGTCATCGAACAGCCCGTCGTGGCACCGGACGAAAAACCGGCGCCCAGCGTGAACAACACGACGACAAATTCGGTCGTCAAAGAAAAGGGAGAGAGTCGGATCGTTGGGAAAGAAAACCCCGACGGGTCAGTGACATTTCAGGTGAATCTCAAGAGGTTGAAGGTGAGCGGTTTCGCGTCGAAGTAACAAGCAACAACAGTCGGAGGAGTAAAGAAATGAAAAGCAAGTTGTGGTCAGTGATCGTTCTGTTCGTTCTGTCGGCCGCCGGCGTCTTCGCTCAGGACAACCCGTTCTGGATGGCGACGTCGACGTCGAACCTCAAGTTGTACAAGATCCAGCAGATCAAAAAGGCTTCGGTGAGCCTCTGGAGCGGGGGAGCAATCAACCAGATCAACACCCAAGCGGATGCCTGGGCGTACAATCAAAGCGACGACACTCTCGATGTTCTCGACATCCTGCGCGAGCAGAGTCTGAGCATCTCGGTTGTTCGTCCCGAAGAGGACTGGGTCGGTTGTACGGCCTGGTTGTACGATCAGTACGGTCGGCCGTTGTTCAACGGTGGAAATTACGACAATCCCGTGAACCAGAATGGAACCTGGGTTTTGCCGGAAGAGCTCATGTGGGTGAACATGTATCCATGGTATCAAACCTGGATCTATGCGCCCGGGGTGATCTCGGCGAGGGCAGTGGTACGTGATGAAGACGGCAACATAATTCGTTCGGAAGATCTCTACGTCGTCGACGGCGAGATTCGCTTTCTGGACGAGTATGTCAATATGAACGCCGATCTCGGTGTCACCTCCTGGGTTGACGGTCAGTACGAAACAGTCAGGGTTTCGCTTCGAGGTGATGAAAGTGCGCCGGTTGAGGAGATTTACACCTCGATCGGTCCGAGTTTGTCCATCGATGGGCTATGGAATTACGGCAACACGTTGGATTACACGGACTACATTTCCGTCCAACTGTGGGCGAACAACGAAGGACACGGACAGTCGCCGGTGTTACGTTTCGATGTATCCAGTGCCAAGTCGTTCTATCTGTTTACCAGTACGACCGATGGTCAGAAACCCATTGGTTTGACGGTAACGGACGGGACGACGGGTGCCAAGACTTACTACGACAACAGCGCTGGCCAGGATTTCATCCAGGTCTTGCTGCCGAGTAGCGGGTTTTGGTACGTCACGTACGAATGGGCGACGTTCGATAACGTCGAAGCCGATGATTACTACTGGTACGGCGATGGCGAGTAAGGAGGTTCTACAAGCGTGTGAGTAAAGGGGATCATCACGGGGTGTGATGGTCAGGACCCGGGTGTGCAATTGCGCGCGCCTGGGTCCTTTTTTATTATCATATTTTGAATTTGACAGAATTCTCCACTCGTGCTAAGCTATGTTTTGCTGATCATTTAGAAAGGAGCGCGAGCTATGAGTTGGAAGTGGCAAGAAATTGTTGAAGAAGTCACCGATATACCACCGAGAGTGCAGATCCTAATCCTGGTGGTTATCGGCTTTGCTGCGATAATCTTTATCGTCAATACTCTCGGCTGGATGGAGAAAATCTGTGGCGGGCCGATTTGGCCGCCGCCGGCAGTGGAACAGGTGGAGGGCGAGTAAGTTCTCCACCAAGCAGTTTGGGTCCTGGGTGTGCGTTTGATCGCCCCCGGGACCTTTTTTATTAAACAGAGATTCTTGCTTTTTTTTGATAATTAAGCTATATTAAGGGCTCATTAAATAAAAACATGTCCCAAGAACAATTAATCAGACTAGCTTGTAAAACTTGTAAAAGAACCAATTACTGGAGCCGTAAAAACCGCAAGAAAGTGGAGCGCAAAATTGAACTCAAAAAATTCTGCAAATGGTGCAAGAAAAACACTACTCACAAAGAAGGGAAGAAATAAAATGAAAAAATCTCCAACAAATGGAGATTTTTTCTTGGCGGGAGATAGAGGAATCGAACCCCTAATTTTCCTTTTGGAGAGGAATGTTATACCACTTAACTAATCTCCCTAGCCATAAAATCTTAGCACAAAATCAGCTAATTACCAAAACATCTTCACGATTGCAATCAGAGCAACGATGGCCCAGATGATATTGAGTACTGCTGGTTGAGTATTTTTATCATCCAAAGCATCGACGACGACACCGATCGCACCAGTCAAGTTTAGGCCTTGATACCAGAGAGAATCACTGCCGATAATATTAAAACTTAATAAAGCATATGCGCCGACAATCGCGACGACACCATACCAACCCAAGACCTCGGTTATTTTATTTTTCATAACCGTTATTATACCATATAATATTTTTATTCCTCTTAAACCACGTTCTTTGTCTTTTGGCATACTGAAAACTCTCTGTCAAAATATTTTCTATCATCTTATTTTTACTGATCTTTTTTTGCAAGAACAAAGCGCAGTTTTTGTATTCCAAACCTAATGATTCCAGTCGGCGGTAGGAGACACCGCTCTTATGCAAACGTGCCACCTCGGCGACCATACCGACCCCCAGACGCCTTTTTAGCCGGGCTCTAATATGCTCCTGCAGGGTCAAATCTGGCCAATCTAGGCCAATAAAGGTAGCGTCGTATGGTTGACCACCCTGTATTTTAGGCACGCGCCCAAGGCTCTCGGCGATTTCTATCGCCCTCACCAGCCTCACTTTATTCTGACCATCAATATTCTTGGCTCGAGCGGGATCCAGCTTTTTTAAGATTTTCAATAATTCTGGCGCCGTCTTTTTTTCTAATTCCGCGCGTAATTTTTTGTTTGGTTTTACTTTCGGATAATTAAGGTCAGAAACAAGTGTATCAATATAAAATCCAGTGCCTCCGCAGATAATTGGCAATCTTTTTCTTTTTAAAATCTCAGTAATTTTTTTCTCAGCCAGTTTCTTAAATTGAGCCACGGAAAAAACTCTTTTGGGATTGGCCACGTCGAGCAAATGATGAGGCACACCCCGCATTTCTTTTTTAGTAATTTTTCCACTGCCAATGTCCAGGCCTTTATAGACTTGTCTGGAATCCGCACTGATCACTTCACCATCATATTTTTTAGCCAGCTTCACCGCCAAATCACTTTTGCCGGTGGCGGTTGGACCAAGAATGACTAATATTTTTGGTTTTAATTTAGACTTATTCATTATGTGCCAGAGGTGGGACTTGAACCCACAAGCCCTTGCGAGCGCTCGATTTTGAGTCGAGTTCGTTTACCAATTTCGACACTCTGGCATGTGAGGTGATTCTAACTCATTTTGGAGAAAAAATAAAGTGTGCTAGAATTGTGCCATGCCAAGCCAGTTTTTTAATGATTCAATCTTTTGGGTGGAAATTGAAAAAGTTTTTCCCAATCCTTTTCAGCCCCGCAAAGAATTTGAAGAAGCCAAGCTTCGTGATCTAGCCGGTTCCATTCGTCAGTATGGGATTTTACAGCCTTTGGTGGTGACGAGAAAGGAGGTGACTAAACCCGACGGTGGTCTGGCGACGGAGTACGAATTAATTTCTGGTGAACGCCGTTTACGTGCCTCCAAAATTGCTGGTCTATCTCAAGTCCCAGTTTTAATTCGAGATAAAGAGGAGAGTGATCAATTAAAATTAGAGCTGGCAATTATTGAAAACTTACAAAGAGAAGATTTAAATGTGGTGGATCGCGCCAAAGCATTCCAAAGGTTGGCCGATGAATTTAATTTTAAGCACGTTGAGATTGCCAAGAAAGTTGGCAAAAGTCGTGAATATGTTTCCAACAGCTTGCGTATTTTGCTTTTGCCCGAAGAGATACTTCAAGCTTTGACTGACGGCAAGATTTCTGAAGGTCACTCACGACCGCTTTTGATGTTGGCAGACAGAAAAGAAGAGCAAATGGTTTTGTTTAAAGAAATGATGATTCGAAAAATGACTGTCCGTGAAGCGGAATTGACCGCTAGAAAAATTGCCGTGGAGCGTATTCGTAAGCCAGAAAGAATGCCTGATCCAGAACTCATGGAGCTAGAAGAAAAATTGGCGCACACTTTAGGGGCGCGAGTGCATATCGAACGAAAAGATAAGGGCGGAAAAATTATGATTGATTTCTTTTCTAATGATGATTTGCGCGCTATTCTCGAGGCGGTAAACAATAAGACTGCGATGCCAATCGCGGCCGCGGCAGAGACGCAAACAGAAACTTTGATTGATGATCGTTCAGATGAAGAAAAAGAAGCTCAAGAAAATGATGAAGAGCTGTATTCGGTTGATAACTTTGTCGTCTAACTTTTCTTTTCTTCGTCCAAAGCGTTTTTAATATGTTTTTTTGCTAGAGTAGTTTTGGCATAATCGAGCCATTTGCGATTTGGCTTGGAATTTTTCTTTGTAATAACTTCCACTCGGTCACCATTTTGTAGAACCTTATCAAGCGCGGCGATTTTATCGTTCACCATGATACTCGAAATATGATTGCCGATATCAGAGTGAATGGCATAAGCAAAATCCACAACACTGGAACCGATCGGCAAGTCCACTACATCACCGCGGGGAGTGAAAGTGAATATTCTTTGATTAAAAAAATCAGCTTTTAAATTCTCCATCATTTCTTCACCTTCCGAAGTGGAGTGTAATTCAGCAAATTCTTTCATCCAAGTCGGGGTGTTTTGATTATTGTTTTTTTGAAAGAAAGATAAAGTCTTGGGAATGAATTGATTAAACCAATTCATCTCTTTATTATCGGATTCTTTTAAATCTTTGTAAGTTAAGTGTGAAGCGATACCGTATTCGGCATTTTTATGCATTTCATGAGTTCGGATTTGCACTTCGACAATCGCTCCATCACCGGTAAAAACTGTCGTATGAATACTTTTATAGCCGTTTAATTTTGGCACGGCGATATAGTCTTTGATTCGGCCAGGCAATGGTCGCCATTTACTATGAATGATACCGAGCACTTTATAACAATCAGAAATATTTTCGGTAAAAATACGCAAGGCGAGAATATCATAAATTTTTTCAATATCGCCGGCTTTATTGATAATTTTTTTGCTCAAGCTGTACAGACCTTTCAGACGATAATCAGTTTTAATATTTACCATACCATCCTCGGCCAAGGCTTTTTTGACTGACTTCATAAATTTCTCAAGCTTTGGTAGGGTCTCGGCACTCTTGAGTTTAATAAGTTCTTTAACTTCTTTATATTCTTTTGGATAGATATATGGGAAAGATAAGTCCTCCAGTTCACGAGATAATTTTCGAATACCCAAGCGATAGGCTAGAGGAGCGAAGATTTCCAAAGTTTCAAGGGCAATTCTTTCTTGCTTATCAGGGCGCACAAATTGCAAAGTGCGCATATTGTGTAAGCGATCACACATTTTAATGATAATGACGCGGACGTCCTGGGCTGAAGCGACGAAGAGTTTTCGTAAACTTTCAATGTGTCTTTCAGCGCCACGGTATTTTAATTTACCAAGTTTAGTCACACCATTCACCAAGAACAGAATTTCGTCACCAAATTCTTTTTGGATTTCTTCTTCTGTCTGCACCCCATCTTCAATTGAGTCGTGGAGCAGGCCCGCACAAATAACCGCTGAATCCATTTTTAATTCCGCCAAAATTTTGGCTGTTTCAAAAACGTGCACAAAGTATGGTTCGCCAGATTTTCGGAGCACACCACTGTGGGCCTTCTCCGCCACGTTATAAGCTTTTTCAATCAGGCCAATTTGCTCTGGTGTCGTCGAATCCATGAGGCTGGTGATGTCTTTGACGGTCATATATTCAGTATAGACCGAGCTTATATTTTAAGCAATCTTTCCAATCTTATGCGGATTATGATTCGGACAGGTTTTGACACTGCAACGTTCGGGGATAGTTTTGGTACCGGCCATCATGAGAGCGCCACAGGTGGGGCAGAGGGCGCCGGTTGGTTTGGCATTGATCGCATTTTTACATTTTGGATAATTGGAACAGCTGTAGAATAAACCAAATCGCCCGCGTTTTTCTACCATGAAGCCATCTTTACAAGTTGGACAGGTGACACCGGTACTATTTTTTCTTTCGAGCTCTGCATCTTTTTTAATATGCTTACATTTTGGATAATTAGAGCAAGAAATGAACCGGCCATATTTACCGTCACGCTCGACTAATTTCCCATCTTTACATTCCGGACATTTTTCACCAGTTTCTTTTGGCCCCTCCATTTCTTCACCAGTAATTTTTCGCGCTCCCATACATTCTGGATATTTAGCACAGCTTAAAAACTTTCCGCTTTTGGCAAGTTTAATAATCATAGAACTGCCACAAATTGGACATTTATGAATCGGATCAGCATCGCCCATATTTGTCACTTTATCTAATTTATCTTTAAGTTTTACTTCTTTTAAAAAGGGTCCATAGAAAGTCGTGAGAGTTTTTAAATATTCGGCTTTTCCTTCGGCGATCGCATCGAGTTTATCTTCCATTTCAGCGGTAAAGGAATCACTTATATAATCGGCAAAGTTTTTTTCCAAGAAACTGCTGACCACATCACCGGTATCAGTTGGTACGAGGGCTTTGTTTATTTTCTCGACATAACCGCGGTCCTCCAGAGTTTTAATAATCGAAGCGTAAGTCGATGGTCGGCCGATATCACGTTTTTCTAATTCTTTAATCAAACCGGCTTCGGAATAGCGACCCGGTGGTTCGGTTTCTTTACCATCAGAAAATAAATTTATTAGTTTCAATTCTTCACCGACAGAGACTTTGGGCAAGTTCACATCTTCGCCACCACCCTCAGGATCCGCTGTGAGCCAACCGGGAAAAAGTAGGCGGGAGCCATTAGCTGAAAAATCTGGAATTTCATTTTTCTCACCAACAGTTACCAAGATTTTAGTTCGCATGGTTTTTGCATCCGACATCTGTGACGCCACTGTTCTCTGCCAAATCAAGCGATACAATTTTTTCTGCTCGTCATTCAATCCGACATTTTCTTTGCTGACATCGGTCGGACGCACGGCCTCATGCGCTTCTTGCGCATTTTTACTTTTAGCGACAAAGGTGTGAGGTTCTAAATATTCCTTACCATACTTTTTTAAAATCGCATTGTGAATTTGCGCGAGAGCAACGGCACTGAGCGTGGTACTGTCGGTACGCATATAGGTAATGTAGCCCGCTTCATACAATTTCTGCGCAATACCCATGGTGCGTGATGGGGCGAAACCTAGACGGGTGCTGGCCGCCTGTTGCAAAGTAGAAGTCGTGAAAGGCGCACGGGCGGATCTTTTAGCTTCACTTTCGCTGACATCTTTGATCAACCATTTAGATTTCTTACCAACTTCTAAAATCTTCTCTACGAGTTTTTCATCTCGTGGTTCTTCGGTACAAGTCAATTCTAAATTTTCTTTGGTTAAAGTTTCAGTCTGCGCGGTAATAGTCCAAAACTTTTCCGGAATAAAGGCGCGGATTTCTCGCTCGCGTTCCATGATGATTCGCAAGGCGGGGGATTGCACGCGACCAGCCGATAGACCATAACGGACTTTTTTCCAAATCAAACCAGACAAATCATAGCCGACTAAGCGGTCCAAAACTCGTCGAGCTTCTTGTGCTTCTTTTAAATTATTATCAATTTCGCGAGGATATAAAACAGCTTCTTGTACGGCGTCCTTAGTGATTTCATAAAAAACTACACGCTTGGGATTTTTTAAACCAACTGCTTCTTTAATATGCCAAGCAATGGCTTCACCTTCACGGTCGGGGTCGGTCGCCAACAATACTTCGTCAGCCTTTTTAACTAAAGATTTGATTTCAGCCACAACCTTTTCTTTGCCGGGACTGATTTCATAATGGGGAATAAAACCACCGGGAATATCAATCGCCTTTTTATTACTTTTTGGTAAATCACGAATATGACCAACGCTGGCCTTCACTTCATATTTACCATCCAAATATTTGGAGATGGTTTTGGCTTTCGCGGGGGATTCGACAATTAATAATTTCATATTTTTATTATAGAAGAAACATAGTTTCAAATTTTTTGGGACGGACCCAACCATCCGCAAAAAATTTGAACTATCTTTCTTCTCTAATTGTTTCTTAGTATTACACAGTTTTCACTTTTTTAGCAACTGTGGATAAAAATGAGGTATAAAAAATCCCGCGAGCGTGGCGCGCTCGCGGGTGACGATTCGATACTTCAGGCACTTGGCGTCGGAACGAAATCCTTCTGCCAGGAGAAGTAAAGAACTTGTTCGTCTTCTTGAGTGACGAAACCGCCCTGTCGTAGTTCGACGATTCCTTCGTGGATGGTTATGTTCCAGGGATGAATCTCATAAATACTCGGTAGTCTTGGGTAGGACTTACTCGGATCTTCTCCCATGATTACTGCTTGTGGTGTCTGAGTGTACCACTGCGGATCGAGATTCAACTCTTCGGTCATCTCTCGTTGGAGAGCAGCCAGCGGAGTTTCTCCGCGGATGATCTTCCCAGATGGAAGCCCTTGGATTTTCCGCACCCGTCCATCAGGCAGGACAGTTTTCACATGCACGAGTGTACCAAGGTTTTTGTTCACGATGTTCATCCGAACAATCGACAGGACTCGGTGGATTCCCGAGGAATCAATCACTAGATGACTTTCCCCGGCGTTGATTTCATCTGTCAGATCGCCGATGGTCTTGGCCTCACCGTGCCCCCACCCGGCATATTTGTTCAGAAAAGACGGCCAGTCTGGCTCCATACACCATAGTACGTCAGCCAGGGTTTGTTTTCCCAATGATCCGTTTGTGCTCATGTTGACCCCTTCTTTGGGTTGTTTTTGTATCGAACTTCTATTTTTACTCTACATCATAAATAAAAAAAAGGCAAGCGTCACACTTCGCTTGCCTCGTGGATGAACCACCTCCTTTAGCTCTGGTAGTCTTCAATCCCACGGTAATCATCGATCACGAACGTCCACTCGCGGGATTCGTTTGTGATTGCAAAGGTTCGATCCTCGATGACCGTACCGTAATAGTTGTAAACCACGATTCTGACAAACTCTCTCCTGCCGTCGTGTAGCTGAAACGACCAGTATTCCTCAGACGGCTGGTTGTAGTTGTCTGGATTGTCTGGATAGAGTACTATCGGATAACTTGTGTTCCCAACATACACTTCCACGATTCCAGAACTACGGTTCTCGACTGTCAGTCCGACATACAGGGCCGAATTGTCGTCATAGCTGTTGTCTCGGTCGTAACTCTTGTCCGTCTCCTCGCACGCCGTGACCAGCAGCCCGGCGACGAGTAGGACCATCAATATGCGAATGAGCTTCATGAGCGTCTCCCTTGTTTTGACTTTCTATATACTATTATACACCCAATCAAAGTCTATGTCAATCTAATCTCCCCCAGACTTTCTCGAATCAAACCCTTGAGTTCCATGATTGATAAAGCGGTATTTGCTTGGCTAATCGGCAAGTCCATCGAGCGCAAAATCTCATCGCGCGTTTTTGGCTCGATTAATATGGCAATTATTTTTTTCTCATCCACTGAACAATCATGATATTCTAATTCCAAATTTCTTGGTCCGTTGTCTTTTGGTTCAAAACCTAATGCCTGCAAAAGTTCTTCCGGTTTAGTGATTGGTGTCGCGCCCAGACGAAGTAATATATGTGGACCTTCCGATGTTTTAGAAAAAATTGAGCCTGGCACCGTCAAGACATCTTTATTGTATTCTGTCGCCAGTCGAGAAGTGATTAAGGTTCCCGATTTTATTTCCGCTTCAATAATTAAAACCGCTTGCGACAGTCCCGCCGCCACACGATTTCTTTTGGGGAAGCTGTATTGGGTGGCCATGAAGTCTGGTTCGAATTCGGACAGGAGACAGCCACCACTTTCTAAAATTCTTTGCGCCAAACCGACATGGGCGAGGGGATGAATTGCTTTCACTCCCAAACCAGAACCGGGCATGGCAATAGTTTTGAGTCCAGTATTAATTGCGGCTTGATGAGCGATACCATCAATACCGATTGCCAAGCCCGACACAATAGTGACATCGTAACCGCGCAGACCGGCAATCAGCTTTTCACAAACATCTTTACCATAATTAGTATATTTTCGACTGCCGACGACACATAAATATTTCGTCTCCGATTTCGGCAAGTCTCCACGAATAAAAAGTTTTTGTGGTGACTGCGGAATTTGCCACAATTGTTTTGGCCAGTCTTTTTTATCTAATTCCCGAATCGGGAAATCTCGATCGATAGGGTGAATATTTTTCATGGCGCCGACATCCTATCATATCGACAAAATTCCCGCACCTGTGGATAAATCGAGGGTATTATTTTGATAATAAAAAAGGGAGATGCGTTGTCCTGTGACAACACATCTCCGGGGGTTCTCTCACCACTGACGAGTTGGAGAGAACATCAACTCTCTCGGCCGCGCTTCTTATCGACGGATCTTGCTGGTCTTGCGCTTGTGAGCCATCGGCACCTCCTTTCCTGTCTAAGATGATAGCACAAGACATTTTTTTTGAAAAGTGGTAGTATTAATAATTATGTTAGATATAAAATTTGTAAAAGAGAATCGCGAGATTATCGAACAGGCAATTAAAAATAAATGTTCCAAGCCTGTTGATATTTCCGAATTGATTTCGGTTTATGATAAAAGACAGGATTTAAAGCGAAAAATAGACGAGCTTAACCAAAAAAAGAAAATCGCCGCAGACAATCGTGCGATAGAAGACGGTATCGCTTTAAAAAAAGAATCGACAATACTTGAAACAGAGTTGGCTGATTTGGAGAAAAAATATCTGGCCTTGATGATTGCTTTGCCCAATATTCCTTCGGCTGATACCCCGATTGGTAAAGACGATTCAGAAAATAAAATTTTGCGAGAAGTAGGCGAGAGACCAAAATTTGATTTTAAACCAAAAGAACATTGGGAGTTGGGCGCCGAACTCGATCTAATTGAAACCGAAAAAGCTGGCAATATTTCTGGACCTCGTTTTGCTTATCTGAAAGGTGATTTAGCCTTGATGCAATTTGCCCTGATCCAGTTTGTCATGAGCTTACTGACTAATGAAGATGTTTTAGAGAAAATAAAAAATGATGCCGGTTTGGATATCAGCACCAAACCCTTTACTGCAATGATTCCACCCGTCTTTATTAAACCCGCTGTCTTAAATCGCATGGCGCGCCTAGAACCACGCGAAGAACGCTATCACACTGAAGCCGATGATTTATATTTGATTGGTAGCGCCGAACATACTCTCGGACCGATCCATATGGACGAAATCATTCCGGAAGAAAAATTGCCAATCCGCTATGTCGGTTACTCAACATCTTTTAGACGAGAAGCTGGAGCATCGGGTAAAGATACCAGAGGAATTTTACGTATGCATCAATTTGATAAAGTAGAAATGGAGACTTTCTGTTCGCCAGAGAATTGTTATAAGGAGCAAGATTTCCTAGTTGCTATTCAAGAACACATTATGACTGCCCTCGGTTTACCTTATCGAATCATTATCTGTTGTACCGGCGATATGGGTGATCCCGATCATCGTCATTTAGATTTGGAGACTTGGATGCCTGGGCAAGATAAATATCGTGAGACTCATAGCGCCGATTTAATGACGACTTATCAATCACGTCGTCTCAATACTAGATACAAGAAGAAAGATGATAAGCCAGATTTCGTGCATATGAATGATGCTACAGCAATTGCTATCGGCCGAACCTTGATTGGTATTATGGAAAATTACCAACAAGCGGATGGCTCAATTAAAGTCCCAGAGGTTTTGCAAAAGTATTTGGGTAAAAGTGTGATCGCGAATGAAAAGAAATCCTAATCTTGGTTCTTCGGTGGCGCGAGCCAAAAAACGTCGACTTTTTTGGGTGCGATTTTATATTATTCTATTTTTTGTTTTAGCCATTACTTTCACCTTGGCCATTTTCTCCGGTCATTCCAAAGTTATCATCAAGCAAATAAACGTCTCGGGTCAAGCTTCCATTTCGACTGAACAAATTCTGGACGTGGTAAATAAAAATCTTGCCGGTCGTTACTTTTATCTTTTTGCTCGCAATAATTATTTAATTTTTCCACGGTTTACTATACAACAAGATCTGCTGAATGAGTTTAAAATTTTTAAAGCGGTCGATGTATCTTGGTCCAATTGGGGAACGATTGATATCAAAGTTTCCGAAAGAAAACCGCATTCAGTTTGGTGTGGAGCTGATCCTGCCGACATGAAGGCCGACTGTTATTTCATCGACCGAACTGGTTATATCTTTAATCGTGCGCCGACTTTCTCGGGTGATATTTTTGTCAGAAACTATCGCGCCCTCGACACTTCTTCGCCGATTGGTCAGTATTTTTTAGCTTCTAATTTGTATCTTACTCTCTATCGTCTGATTGATGTCTTGGCGAAAAATAATCTAACTGTGCAGCGAGTGTCTTTTGATAATTTTGATTATAAATTCTATCTCGCCACCGGCCCGACGATCATCTTTAATCAAAAAAGTAATTTGGACGCGACTTTTGCAAATTTAATCACGGCGATTAATTCTGGTGATTTAGATTTGGTAAATAATGCCGAAAAAATAAATTATATTGATTTGCGTTTTGGGGACAAAATTGTAGTTGGGAAGAAAGGGGAATAAAAAAAGACGGGCTGTTCGTGATGAACGCCCGTCTCCACATCGGCCGGCACCAGTTATTTCTTCTTCCCCGGAAGAAACTCCTGGTTCATGCCGATCTGAATTTCACCTTTTTTGTCATACGCCTCAATTACGACCGGGACCAAAAGTGCGAGACCGATCAAAGCGCCGATGATAACCATGTGAGCCTCCCGAGAATGTGCTGTTTCGTAACAGTGGGAAGTATAGCAGATTACGAGATGCTTGTCAAATGGTGAGAAAGATGATATGGTAAGGAAATGAATTTTTGGAAGAAATTAAAGAACAAACCATTTTTCTGCTTGGCCCCGATGGCCGATGTCACTGACGTGGCTTTTCGAGCGATGTTTGCTAAATATGGCCAACCCGATGTTTTGTGGACCGAATTTGTGTCGGCGGACGGCTTGTGTTCCGTAGGGAAAAAGAATCTCCTGCACATGCTCCTGTTTACAAAAAAAGAAAAACCAATTGTGGCGCAAATTTTCGGCGCCAAGCCAAACAATATTAGAGAGGCCAGCGCCTTGATTGCCAAGATGGGCTTTGATGGAATTGATATCAATATGGGCTGTCCTGATAAAAGTGTGATCAAGCAAGGCGCGGGTTCAGCTTTGATTAAAACACCAAAATTAGCGCGGGAAATAATCCGCGCCGCGCTAGAAGGAATAAAATCTGCTGGGAAAGACATTCCCGTCTCGGTTAAAACTCGAATCGGCTTTAATAAAGTAGAATTAGAAGATTGGATCAGCGAATTAATTCAAGAAGATATCTCAGCCATCACTATTCACGCGCGCACAAAAAAAGAAATGTCGGATGTACCAGCTGATTGGTCTCAAGTCAAAAAAGTTGTTGATCTGGTGAAAAAAAGCGGTAAAGAAATTTTAGTCATCGGTAATGGCGATGTGAAAAGTGTTGCGGACGGAAAAAATAAAAGTTTGGAAACAAAATGCGACGGGATCATGGTTGGGCGGGGAGCGTTTGGGAATCCGTGGTTTTTTAATAACGAGAAAAAAGAGATTAGTCTTGAGGAGAAACTAAAAGCTCTCGTCGAACATATTAAATTATTCGAAAAATATTTAAAAAAAGATAAAAGTTTCGCGGTGATGAAGAAACATTTTAAATCTTATGTCTCGGGTTTTGACGGGGCTAAAGAATTGCGAGTAAAATTGATGGAGACGAATTCTTACCTCGAAGCCAAAAAGGTCATTTCAACTTATTTGTCAAAATAGCCTTATTCTAGGCCACATCCTATCTTCTCAAAAAAGAAAATAGAAAAAAGCTTCTCAAAGCCTTGACTTTAAACCTAGTTATGCTATACTTTGTACTCTAGTCGGGACACGGCCAAGGAGTTAGGGGGCCGTATGAGTACATAAACAACAGGAGGCTAAGACTATGCACGATGTGCGCCATTCAGCGGATCCGCCGGCAGCGATTGAATACGGAATAATCGCCCGCGTCTTTGATCCGAACGTCTGCTTCCGCGGCACGGCGGCCTGATCGGGCCCGCCAGCGCGACACCTGCCAAAAGTAGGAGGGGTGCATGGTTCACCACGTCGATACGGCCGGCGTAAGGTGATGAGTCCGCTCTAAAACAAAAACAACCGGTAGTTCTCTCTTCGCGGGAGAACTACCGGCCTTTTTTTATTTAATTTTTCTTGCATTATTTTTTAATAAGAGCTAGTATTTATTTTAGACCAAAGTACATTGTTCTCCTTGGTGGAGAACTGGAAGGGAGGTGATAGCATATGGGACGGAGTAGTCTTCTGTCCGCAGTGACGCGCTACGGTCCCCACACGGTGGAGGAGCGTGGGAGCGTGACGGCATAGGTGGCCAAAGAGTCGCCGATCGCCGCAATCTAGACGCAAGTCTAAAACCTCCGTGCAAGTAAACCCTTAACCGACTGGTGTTCGAGCGAACACCAGTCGCATTTTTATTTTTTTATTTCCCAACTTCTGTTATACTACTCCCATGACCGAAACTGCTTTATATCGCAAATATCGTCCCCAAAAATTTTCCGAAGTCTTGGGCCAAGATCATATTGTCGCCGTCTTAAAATCCGCCATCGCTCAAGACAATATCGCTCATGCCTACATTTTCTCTGGCTCACGCGGAACCGGTAAAACCAGCGTGGCCAGAATCTTGGCACGCGAGCTTGGCACCAGTCCCTCCGACATCACCGAAATCGACGCCGCTTCTAATACCGGCGTGGACAATATCCGCGACTTGAATGAGTCGGTCAACACTTTACCTTTTGAATCAAAATATAAAGTCTATATTCTCGACGAAGCCCACATGCTGTCCAAAGGCGCCTGGAATGCTTTACTAAAAACTTTGGAGGAGCCACCCGCTCATGTGATTTTTATTCTCGCCACTACCGAGCCAGAAAAAATTCCCGAAACCGTCGTGTCGCGCTGTCAGACTTTTGCTTTTAAAAAGCCAACACAAAAAGTCTTGAAAGACGTCGTCTTGGCCATCACCAAAAAAGAAGGTTTCACTCTCGAGCCCGCCTCGGCCGATCTGATTGCTTTGCTCGGCGAAGGTTCTTTCCGTGATGCGCAAAGTATTTTACAGAAAGTGATGGGGGCGTCGAAGGATAATAAAGTGTCCTTGGACGAAGTCATTTTAGTCACCGGGGCGCCAAAATCCGAATTGGTCAATGATTTTATTCGCGCGATTGCTGAGAAAAATCTGACTCTGGGTTTGCAAGCGATCACTCAAGCCACCGAGTCCAGCCTTGATCTTCTTCTTTATTTCAAATTAGTGTTACATAAAATCCGCGCGATTTTGCTGTTGCGCAATCTGCCATCATCGGCCGATAAACTGAAAGAAGAAATGACCGACACCGATTTTAATTTTCTCAAAAACCTCGCCGATCAAAAGCCCTCCGCTATCAACTCCGACACCCTCTTGCTCCTCTTAAACAATTACGACCTCGTCGCCAAAGCCTATTTACCGGAGATGGTGTTGGAATTGGTTTTGACTAAAATCTTGATGGTTAATTAAAAAAACTGAGCCCCGAATCTTGTTCGGGGCTCGTCACACACCGCTTGGCGGCAGTGTTCAGGTTGTCGGGGTTTGGGCCTGTGCAAGAGCCATCCGACACTTGCTCTGGTGCTCGTCCCATTTATTGAAACGGATATTCCGTCCGCATACGCACTTTCGGCAGCAAGGTTCGGCATGTGTCGATGCTTGACCGAGACTGCGGTGGCAGGTGCATTGGCAGTCATGCACCACCGAAAGATCGAACTGAACTTGATTGGCGAGTAGGATACCCACGGGAACCTCCACTTGTTGGTGTTATCTAGTTTGGAATATATCATAAATAAAATAGTTTTGCAAAATACCTGAATGAAAAGCCTTCTTACCTAAACCTCGGCCGACTTATCCACAAGTGATCAGTCGCGCCTGCTTATTCCTCTGTGTTAGAATGCCGGCGCTATGGAGAAAGATTATAAAAGTTGGCACACAAAGAAAGAAAAGATTAATAATCTAGAGCTGAGGCCATTTTTCCACGAAAGAGAAATATGGTTTTGTTTTATTGGAGCAAATATTGGCTTTGAACAAGACGGTCAAGGTAAGGACTTTCAGAGACCGGTAATAATAGTAAAAAAATTTAATAATGAAATATGCTGGGCTGTCTCGTTATCAAAAACCAAAAAAAGAGGTGAATATTACTTTGCATTTCCTTTTAACGATAAAATAACTAGTGTCGCAATTTTATCACAAATAAAACTTATTGATGTCGAAAGGCTGAGTAGAAAAATAGGTGATATGGACGAAAATAATTTCTGTGTATTAGTAGAAAAGCTCAAGGCTTTATTTCCTTGAGCTTTTCTTTTTCCTCTGCTTTCGCAGAGTCGGGCCGAAGCCATTTGTTCATACATTATATCCCCACCTATTTTTAAAGTCAAATCGTGTGGTCTATCTTTTTCTCCTCGCAAGAGCGAGGTGAGCCCGAAGGCATTTGTACTACTAAGTGTAGCAAACCCGCGGCTGGTGTCAAACACTTGAAAAAGTCTTTATTTTAACGTATTCTGTATATCAAGCTTTAGCCAATAGTCCCTCGACTTCTCTCGGGACAAAAAAGCTAGGAGCTTTTTTGGGGGATCGTCTAACGGTAGGACAGCGGCCTTTGAAGCCGTTAATTTTGGTTCGATTCCAAGTCCCCCAGCAGTCATGTGAGACCGACCGAGGTCTATAAATCAACGCTTTTTTGAGAGCAAAATCGAGCACCCGTCATGGACTCGAACTTTCTCCAAAAAAGCCAAGAAATGTCGGGGGTTTTGTGTTAGACTGTAAGAATGCTTTCGATACTTACCTTTTTTGCTTCCATCCTTAAAACTTATTTCCAGTCTCTGAAAAAAGATCTGAGTCTTGCCGGTTTTGATCCGACCCTCTTGGTCGCTTCCATCTCATACGTCAGCTTGATTCTTCTAGCAGGACTTTCCCTTATGGGTAGGTTTCAGTTGCCGACTGAACCACTGTTCTATGTTTACTGGTTTTTCTTAACCTTGATCGCTATGAGTGGGTATATTTTGTTTGTTAAGGGTATATCTCATGCCCAGTTCATGGCCGCAAATTCTTTTTCTCATTTAGGCTTTGTCATGACAGCTGTTTACGCCTATCTGATTTTAGGGGAAGTACTAAGTTTGCAGAAGGTTCTCGCTATTCTGCTAGCCTTAGTCGGTGCCATGTTGTTTTTTGAGTGGAGAGTTATCGACAAAAAGGCACTTCTACAAAACAGGGGATTGTTATTGATCCTGTTTTCGGTAATCTTGGGTCCATTGGGACTGATTTTCTACAAACTAGCTATTGCCCATACCGGTTCTTACCATCAATTTTTGACTGGTCGGTTTGTCATGGATTTTGTTTATGGCACCTTGTTCTTCCTTTTATTTTTCCGTTTCGTTATCCGAAAAAATCCGCTTAAGCAGTCTCTGAAATTTATTTCTTCGACTCCTGCCTTAGTCTTTATGTTCGGCATGGCTTTGGTCAATACACTAGATTCTTGGTTGATTTATAAGTTACCAGCCTCGTTGTTTGCCCTATTGGGTATTGTATCTATTCCTGCGGGATATCTTATAAGCAAAGTTAAATATCACGAGATTATTACCACTAAGCATTTCCTAGGCGGTCTCTTAATCATAGTGGCTTTATTTATCTTTATTATGTTATAAATACGTTTATGAAACACCAACAATTAATGGCCCATCGTGGCGGAACGGAATTTGGCCCAGATAACTCTTTGGAGGCAATTAAGGTTTCGCTGGAGAAGGGTTATGATATGATCGAGCTCGATCTTAGAAAAAGTAAGGATGGAGTAGTCTTTTGTTTTCATGGAAGCTCTAAACAATTTGTCTTGTTCAAAATCTTTTTCAAACACCTCACCTTCGAACAGTTCAAGAAGAAATTTCCTTTCGTTACTACCTTACGAGAGATTATTGAAACTATAAATAATAGAGCAAACATCTTTCTAGATATTAAAGATGAAGATATTACTGAAGATGAGCTACTCGGGATTTTTAAGGGAATTGAAACGAGAGAGGTAATTTTAGCTAGAATAAAATTAGATTACCTCAAGAAGTTTAAAAGGTTGCCAGCAAATTGGATAAAAGTTCAGAATGGCGCTTCAGTTTTTAAACCGAACTTGAATGATCTAAATGAAGCGGGAGTTAAAATCTGGGAATCAATGATTTGGGGATATACTAAAAGTAATATTAAGCTACTTAAAGAAAATGGAATAGAAGCTCAGCCAGTTTCTTGGTTTATGAGCAAAACTAAGTATTTTAATTTATGTAAAAGGGACAATACCGTTTGGTTTAATACTGATCGATTACCCAAGAATGCAATTGAAGAGATCGTCGCTTCTAGAAAAGGAGTCGCTATGCAGAGCTAGAAAAGCGTCTTTTAATATAAACAATTACGCTGTATTCATATAATATATTAAATCTGCTATAATGGTTCTATGAACAGCGAACAAAATTTAATCCCAACTCCATTTAACGGACCGCAATTAAAGTCTGGTATTCCAGCTATCACCATTCAGGA